>WNGE01000233.1_pt1 | contig 70911 bp, 67 predicted proteins | sample 5400651 | NCBI WGS metagenome assembly WNGE01 (sample SAMN13153370, study PRJNA577476) | soil metagenome | isolation source: 60 cm soil or saprolite under grassland replicate 2 | place: USA:California | collected 2016-06-15 | reverse complement strand
ACAGGTTCACAGATGTCACGGCGGCCATAGCGGAGGGGAAACGCCCGGCCACATTCCGAACCCGGAAGCTAAGCCCTCCAGCGCCGATGGTACTGCACCCGAGAGAGTGTGGGAGACTAGGACGCCGCCGGACAACAACGTGACTCAGGGGCACCCGATCATCGGGTGCCCCTGAGGTGTTTCTGGCATCGAATTGCGAATCAGCGAATGGCGAATCAGCCGGTGTGCTCGATCGCGCCGCGCATGTCCCGCAGCAACTGGGCGGACTGGTCGACGCCGCGGCCGGGGAACAGTGCCAGCGCGAGACTGTCCCGGTCGGCCCAGCCGCAGACCGGCATCGAGCCGCCGTCACTCGTACTCGTGCCGCACTTCATCACGCCGCCGAGCCGGCCGGCCGGTACCACATGCAGGTCGCTGACCTGGCCGCTGCTGTCGTTGAGCAGGCTGAACGCCTGGTCGAGGTCTTTCGCGGGATTGAGCAACAGGTGCGTACCCCCGAAAATCATGACGTCGCGGTCCTTGCTGGCCGGATCGCGATAGACGCCGCCCACGCTGTCGTCCAGGGTGATCTTCGCGGCCACGGCGGTCCGCAGGTATTCGGCCGTCTGCTTCGCGTTGTCGCTGTCGTCGAGGGTGAGACCGGCGGCTGTGGCGGGCAGCGTCAGCGAGACCGACTGCTGGTTGACGAAGTGCCAGACCACGGCGCCCACGACGATCAGTACCACCACGATGCCGGAGATGACGGCCACCAGGATCCGGCGGTGGCGCGGCCGCCGGGCGGCGCCCGGGTCGCTGGTCAACTCGGCGGACGGGTCGCCCGTCGACGGCTCCAGGAGAGGCAGGTCGGTCATGCGGTGCTCCCTCGGGCGTTTCCGGGAGCGTAGCAGCGCGGCCGGCCCGCCCGGTGTGCGCCGTGGTGCCGCCGTAAACTCGCACCGTGACGATGACACCGGATGCCCCGACAACCCCGCAGCTGCCCGCTCAGTACGTCCCCGGTGAGGTAGAGCAGCCGAGGTATGAGCGGTGGGCATCGGCCGGCTACTTCCAGGCCGATACGGTCAGTGACCGGCCGTCGTACTGCATCGTCATCCCACCGCCCAACGTGACCGGCTCACTGCACGTCGGCCACGCGCTGGACCACACCATCCAGGACGCGCTCATCCGCCGGCGGCGGATGCAGGGGTACGAGACGTTGTGGCTGCCCGGCATGGACCACGCCGGCATCGCCACCCAGAACGTCGTGGAGCGGCAGCTCGCCGCCCAGGGACTGAGCCGGCACGACCTGGGCCGGGAGGCGTTCGTCGAGCGGGTCTGGCAGTGGAAGGCGGAGTCCGGCGGAGCCATCCTCGGCCAGATGCGCCGGCTCGGCGACTCGGTCGACTGGTCTCGCGAGCGGTTCACCATGGACGACGGGCTGTCCCGGGCGGTACAGACGATCTTCAAGCGGCTGTACGACGACGGGCTGATCCACCGCGCCGAGCGGATCATCAACTGGTGCCCCCGGTGCCTGACCGCCCTCTCCGACATCGAGGTCGAGCATTCCGACGACGAGGGTGAGCTGGTCTTCATCCGGTACAGCGACGAGATCGTGGTGGCCACCACCCGGGCGGAGACCATGCTCGGCGACACCGCGGTGGCGGTACACCCGGACGATCCCCGCTACCAGCACCTCGTCGGTACCGAGCTCACCCTGCCGCTGACCGGGCGGCGGATCCCGATCGTCGCGGACGCGCACGTCGATCCGGAGTTCGGTACCGGGGCGGTGAAGGTCACCCCGGCGCACGACCCGAACGACTTCGAGATCGGCCAGCGGCACCACCTGCCCAACCTCACCATCATGGACGAGCGGGGCGTGATCACCGCGCACGGGCCGTTCCAGGGGCTGGACCGGTTCGAGGCCCGCCCGGCGATCGTCGCCGCGCTGCGGGCCGACGGGTTGATCGTGTCGGAGCGGAGGCCGTACGTGCACGCCGTCGGGCACTGCTCGCGGTGTAGGACGACGGTGGAGCCGCGGCTGTCGTTGCAATGGTTCGTCAACACCGGGCCGCTGGCCAAGGCGGCCGGCGACGCGGTACGCGACGGGCGGGTCCGGATCGAGCCGGCCGAGCTGGCCAAGCGGTACTTCTCCTGGGTCGACAACATGCACGACTGGTGCATCTCCCGGCAGCTGTGGTGGGGGCACCGGATCCCGGTGTGGTACGGCCCGGACGGCGAGACGGTGTGTGTCGGGCCGGACCAGGAGCCGCCGACCGGGCCGGGCTGGACCCAGGACGAGGACGTGCTGGACACCTGGTTCTCCAGCGCGCTGTGGCCGTTCTCCACCCTGGGCTGGCCAGACGAGACCGGGGACCTGCGCCGGTTCTACCCGACCAGCGTGCTGGTCACCGGATACGACATCCTGTTCTTCTGGGTGGCCCGGATGATGATGTTCGGGCTGTACGCGATGGACGGCGTCCAGCCCTTCGACGTGGTCGCGCTGCACGGCATGGTCCGCGACCAGTACGGCAAGAAGATGTCCAAGTCCTTCGGCAACGTCGTCGACCCGCTGGACTGGATCGACCGGTTCGGCGCCGACGCGACCCGGTTCACCCTGGCCCGGGGCGCCAACCCGGGCGCGGATGTACCGGTCAGCGAGGAGTGGTGCCAGGGCTCCCGCAACTTCTGCAACAAGCTGTGGAACGCCACCCGGTTCGCGCTGATGAACGGCGCCACCACTGCCGGCGAGCTGCCCCCGGCCGCAGAACTGTCCACAGTGGATAGATGGATCCTGTCCCGGCTCCAGCACGTGATCGGCGAGGTCGACGAGCAGTTCGAGGGGTACGAGTTCGCCAAGGTCTGCGACACCCTGTACCACTTCGCCTGGGACGACGTCTGCGACTGGTACCTGGAACTGAGCAAGCCGGTGGTGGCCGGTGAGCCGAAGACCCGGCGGGTGCTCGGGCACGTACTGGATCAGCTGCTGCGCCTGCTGCACCCGGTCATCCCGTTCGTCACCGACGAGCTGTGGACCGCGCTGACCGGCCGGGACTCGGTCGTCGTGGCCAGCTGGCCCAGCGTGGACAAGTCCTATCTGGACGATGCCGCCGAGGCCGAGCTGGCCATGCTCCAGCGGGTGGTCACCGAGGTCCGCCGGTTCCGTTCGGACCAGGGGCTCAAGCCGGCGCAGCGGGTGGCCGCGCGGCTGGACGCGCTCGGCGCCGCCGGCCTGGCCGGGCATGAGCCGCTGATCCGTTCGCTGGCCCGGCTCGATCCGCCCGGCGGCGACTTCGCGCCGACCGCCACGCTGTCGATCAGTGGCGGCGTCGGGGTGGCACTGGACACCCGGGGCGCGATCGACGTCGCCGCCGAGCGGGCCCGGCTGGCCAAGGACCGGGCCGCCGCCGAGAAGGAGAAGGCCGGCGCGCTGGCCAAGCTCGGCAACGAGGCTTTCCTGGCCAAGGCGCCGGAGCCGGTGGTCGCCGGGATCAAGGCGCGTCTCGCGGCCGCGGAGGAGGAGTTGGTACGGGTCGAGGCCGCGCTCGCCGCGCTCCCGTGACCGGGTACGAGGACGCGGTCCGGGCGCTGGAGGCGCGCGGGTTCACCCGCATGGTGTTCGACCTCTCCCGGATCGAGTCGCTGCTGGACCTGATCGGTACCCCGCAGCGGGCATACCCGTCGATCCACCTCACCGGTACCAACGGGAAGACCTCGACGGCACGGATGATCGATGCGCTGGTGCGCGCGCACGGGCTGCGTACCGGGCGGTACACCAGCCCGCATCTGGACACCGTCCGGGAACGGATCTCCCTCGACGGGCAGCCGATCGACGAGGAGCGCTTCGTCGCGGTGTACCAGGAGGTCGCCCCGCTCGCCGAGCTGGTGGACAGCAAGGTGGGGGAGCCGCTCACCTACTTCGACATGACCACCACGCTGGCCTTCGCCACGTTCGCGGACGCGCCGGTGGACGTCGCCGTGGTCGAGGTCGGGCTCGGCGGCGCGGACGACTCGACCAACGTGCTGCACGCCGGTACCTGCGTGATCACTCCGATCGGGCTGGATCACACCGAGTGGCTCGGCGATACCATCGCCGACATCGCGCTCGCCAAGGCCGGCATCGTCCACAGTGGAGCGACTGTGATCTGCGCGGCCCAAGCGGAGGAGGCCGTCGAGCCGATCCTCGAGCGCTGCGCCGAGGTCGGCGCGACGATCGCCCGCGAGGGCCGCGAGTTCGGTGTACTGCACCGGGAACTGGCGGTCGGCGGGCAGGTCCTCACCCTGCAAGGGCTGGGTGGCGTCTACCAAGGAGTGTTCCTGCCGCTGCACGGGGCGCACCAGGCGCAGAACGCGGCGCTGGCGCTCGCCGCCGTCGAGGCGTTCCTCGGTGCCGGGGCGAGCCGGACACTGGACGCGGAGACGGTACGGGCCGGGTTCGCCGACGCCACCTCGCCGGGGCGGCTGGAGCGGGTACGCACCGCGCCGACCATCCTGCTCGACGCGGCGCACAACCCGCACGGGATGGCGGCCACGGTCACCGCGCTCCAGGAGGAGTTCAGCTTCCGGCGGCTGGTCGCGGTGGTGGCGGTACTCGCCGACAAGGACGCGGCCGGCATGCTCGAACTGCTGGAGCCGGTGGTCGACGAGGTGGTGGTCAGCCGCAGCTCCTCGCCGCGGGGCATGCCGGTCGAGCGGCTGGCGGGGTACGCCGAGGAGGTTTTCGGCCCGGACCGGGTACACGTCGAAGCCGAGCTGCCGGACGCGATCGTGGCTGCGGTCGGACTGGCCGAGTCCGGGATCGACGCCGGGCTGAGCGGAGTGGGCGTACTCATCACGGGTTCGGTGATCACCGTCGCCGACGCGCGGAAGCTGTTGGCCCGGTGACCGGGGAGCGGCCGTCCGGGCTACGCAACCCGGCCGGCGCCGTCCGGGGAATGGGCGCCGGAGCGCTGGCCATCGAGGCCCTCGTGCTGCTGATGGCGATCGTGCCGCTGGTCAAGCTCGGCGCCGGTACCGGTGCGCTCGCGGCGACCGCGCTGGCAGTGCTCTGCGCCGTGCTCGCCGGCCTGCTGCGATACCCCTGGGCGTGGTACGCCGGCATTGCCCTGCAGGTCGTGCTGTTGGTGTGCGGCCTTCTGCTGCACGCCGCGCTGGCCGTCCTCGGGCTGGTCTTCGGTGCGGTGTGGGCGTACGCGCTGTACGTGCGGCGCATCGTGCTCGGCGGCCGGCGTACCTAGCCAGTGCCTGGTCGGCGTACCTAGTCCTGGTGGCGCACGTCCCATTTGGTCAGCGCGATCCCGTGCCCGTCCGGGTCGCGGAACGCGGCTGACCAGAGCTCGAGCTGCTCGTACCGGCTGACCGGGCGGGGCCGGTGGACGAACTCGACACCCTGCAGGAGCAGCTCGTCGTAGGCCGCCTGCACGTCGGGTACCTCCAGGAGCAGGTGTACCAGCCGGCGGTCGACCGGGGCCATGTCGACCACCCGGCGCAGCACGATCCGGCCGTTCCCGGCCTCCAGCACGGCACTGCCCAGGCCCATGTCGACCTGCTGGAACCCGAGCACGTCCCGGTAGAACGCGACCGAACGGCCGAGGTTGGCCACGAAGAGGGTCACGCCGACACCCTGTACCGGCCCGTCGGCGCGCTCACCGGGCGGCGCGGTGGCGGTCAGGTAGGCCTCGGAGACCTCGCTGTCCTCGGCGCCCGGGGAAGGGAAGGCCGGTACCGCCGGTTCGGGCGCGACCAGCTGCTGGACGCGCAGCGCCGGGATCGGGGTGGACCACTCGCTCGCCTCCGGCGTGGCCGCTGGCGGCTTCCACGGGTCGTGCCCGTCCGGTGCCGACTCCTCCGGCAGCGTGGTCACCCCACCCGGCTCCTCGGGCTGCGGGCCCTGGTCGTCGACTGCCGGGCGGGGCCGGGGCGACGGGCGGGGGGAGGGCCGGCGCCGGGATGGCGGGGCCGGCTCGGCCGCCTCTGCCGCCACCTCGGTCTCCGGATCCGGGTTGTGGTGTTCCGGTTCCAGTTCCGGTTCCGCGCCGGCGAACTCGGTCTCCGGGGACAGTTCGACGCCCTCGGCGAGGGCGGTGTCCGGCTCCAGCTGGACGCCCGGGGCCAGGCCGGGCCCCGGCTCGGGGTAACCCGCATGCTCCTCGTACACTGGTTCGATCTTGAATTGGCTCGGGTCGCGTACGTCCAGCTCGATCACCCGGCTGCCGGTACCGAGGTCGACCAGGGGCGGCTCGTCGTCGTAGGCCTCCTCGTCGAGGATGTCGTCGAGGTAGGTGTCGTCGGTGGTGAGCACCTCGTCGGGGTACTGCGGGCCCTGGTACTCCTGCGCCTCTTCGCGCTCCTCGGCCACCTCGCCGTGGGTGCGGATCCGGTCCCACAGCACCCGTACCCGCCGGGGGTCGCCGACGGCGACCAGGATCGGCAGGGTGGCTCCGGCATCGGGCCACTTCGCGACCGGCGCGACGTCACGAACCTTCACCGCCACGTCGCCCTGCCCCGGCGCGTGCACCACCAGCTGCATCTCACAGCGTCCCTGGGCGGCTCCGGCCGGCGGTGCCGAGCAGCTCACCACGTGCGCGGTACCGGGGATGTAGGCGTATTCGCGACTGTTGAGCGCGGAGACCACGTAGAAGGCGATCGCGGCGGCGAGCAGCGCGACCCCGATCGCGGCCGTGATCCAGTAGCGTCCGCCGACGCTCGCAGAGATCAGGAAGACGGCGACGATCAGGAGTAGCACGCTGATCAAGGTGCGGCCGTCGGATACCGACCAACGACGGGCACTCGGCACGGTGAAACCTCCCCGGGGGCTCCCGTCAGGCTAGGCGGCTTTGGCACCTTGCGAAAGAGGCGCTTCCGCGTCGATTAGGCTCGCCAGAGGGAAACAAGGAGGGATCCGCCGTGACCGAGCGCACGCTCGTACTGATCAAGCCGGATGCGGTGCACCGCGGGCTGGTCGGGGAGATCATCAACCGTTTCGAGCGCAAGGGTCTGACGATCGAGGCGCTGGAGCGGCGGACCATGGACTCCGCGCTCGCCGACGAGCACTACGCGGAGCACCTGAGCAAGCCGTTCTACCCGCCGCTGAAGCAGTTCATGACCAGCGGGCCGCTGTTCGCCGCGATCCTGTCCGGGGACCAGGCCATCGAGGTGGTACGGGCAATCGTCGGCGTGACCGACGGGCGTAAGGCCGCCGCCGGTACGATCCGGGGCGACTTCTCCCTGTCCAATCGGGAAAACCTGGTGCACGCCTCGGACTCGCCGGACAGCGCCAAGAGGGAGATCGCGCTCTGGTTCCCCGGCGCCTGATATCCCGGTGAGCCGCGTTCGGCGCATCGGGTACCCTGGACCGACAGGCGACGACCCGGCCATCACCGGTGAGCCTCCGGAAGAAAAGATCACGCGATCTGACCAGAACGCGATCTGACTAGAACCGGACGGGTTCGGCCCGTGACAGCCGACCAACGAGCGGGTGCTCCGCGAGGAGTGCCAAGCGAGGTGGTACCGCGGGCACGCGTGTGCTCGTCCTCGCGCAGACGGTGAAGAGGCATCTGCGCGAGGAGAGACAGTGGTGTATCCGAAGAACGCACCGGTCCCCGGGGTACCGGCCAGCCCGGACCTGCCGGCGGTCGAGCGTGCGGTGCTCGACTACTGGAGCGCCGACAAGACGTTCGTGGCGAGCGTGGAGCAGCGGGCCGCCGGTACCAATGAGTATGTCTTCTACGACGGACCGCCCTTCGCCAACGGCCTGCCGCACTACGGACATCTGCTGACCGGCTACGTCAAGGACGTGGTGCCGCGCTACCAGACGATGCGCGGCCGGCGGGTGGAGCGCCGGTTCGGCTGGGACTGCCACGGCCTGCCGGCCGAGGTGGAGGCGGAGAAGCAGCTCGGGCTGACCACCAAGGCCGAGATCCTCGAACTGGGCGTGGACAGGTTCAACGACGCCTGCCGGTCATCGGTGCTCGCATACACCAAGGACTGGGAGCGATACGTCACCCGCCAGGCCCGGTGGGTGGACTTCGCCAACGACTACAAGACGCTCGACACCGACTACATGGAGAGCGTGCTGTGGGCGTTCAAAACCTTGTACGACAAGGGTCTGGTGTATGAGGGCTTCCGGGTGCTGGCGTACTGCTGGCGGTGCGAGACACCACTGTCCAACACCGAGACGCGGATGGACGACGTCTACCGGGACCGGCAGGACCCGGCGCTGACCGTGGCGTTCCGGTTGGACACCGGGGAGAAGCTCTGGGTCTGGACCACCACGCCGTGGACCCTGCCGGCCAACCTGGCGGTCGCGGTCGGGCCGGACATCGAGTACGCGGTTCTCGAAAGGGACGGCGAGCGGGCGATCCTCGGCGCGGCTAGGGTTTCCGCCTACGAACGGGAGCTGTCCGGGTGGACCCGGGTCGGGACGGTGCTGGGCAGCGAGCTGGTCGGGCGTGGCTACACCCCGCCGTTCGACTTCCTCGCCGGTACGCCCAACGCGTTCCGGGTGCTCGGTGGCGACTTCGTGTCCACCGAGGACGGTACCGGCGTGGTGCACATGGCACCGGCGTTCGGTGAGGACGACCAGAACGCGTGCAACGCCGCCGGGATACCGACCGTGGTGACCGTCGACGAGCACACCAGGTTCACCTCGCTGGTGCCGCCGTACGAGGGCCTGCAGGTGTTCGAGGCCAACAAGCCGATCGCGCGGGACCTGCGCGACCGGGGCCTGGTGGTACGGCACGACTCGTACACCCACTCGTACCCGCACTGCTGGCGCTGCGACACGCCGCTGGTGTACAAGGCGGTGTCGTCGTGGTTCGTCGCGGTGACCCGGTTCAAGGACCGGATGGTCGAGCTCAACCAGCAGATCAACTGGACGCCCAGCCACATCCGGGACGGCTCGTTCGGCAAGTGGCTGGCCAACGCCCGGGACTGGTCGATCAGCCGGAACCGGTTCTGGGGCTCACCGATCCCGGTGTGGAAGTCGGACGACCCGAACCACCCGCGCGTCGACGTGTACGGCTCGCTGGACGAGCTGGAGCGCGACTTCGGCGTACGGGTGGCCGACCTGCACCGGCCGGGGATCGACCGGCTCACCCGGCCCAACCCGGACGACCCGACCGGGAAGTCCACCATGCGCCGGGTACCCGAGGTGCTGGACTGCTGGTTCGAGTCCGGCTCGATGCCGTTCGCCCAGGTGCACTACCCGTTCGAGAACCGGCATTGGTTCGACGGGCACTACCCCGGCGACTTCATCGTCGAGTACATCGGGCAGGTGCGCGGCTGGTTCTACACCATGCACGTACTGGCGACCGCGCTGTTCGACCGGCCGGCGTTCCGCAACGCGGTGGTACACGGGATCCTGCTCGGTGAGGACTCCCGCAAGATGTCCAAGAGCCTGCGCAACTACCCGGACGTGTACGAGATGTTCGACGTGTACGGGTCGGACGCGATGCGCTGGATGCTGATGTCCTCACCGGTGCTGCGGGGCGGGGACATGGCGGTCACCGAGAGCGGGATCCGGGACGCGGTACGGCACGTGCTGCTGCCGCTCTGGAACGTCTGGTACTTCTTCTCGTTGTACGCCAACGCGGAGTCGTATGAAGCCAACCGGACGGTCCACGCTGTGCCTGATGGCGGCACCGCCGGCGCCGCGGGCAACCTGCTCGACCGGTACGTCCTGGCGAAGACCGGGGAGCTGGTGGAAACGGTCACCGGGCAGATGGACGGCTACGACATCTCCGGCGCGTGCGCGAGCGTGCGGGAGTACCTCGACGCGTTGACGAACTGGTACGTGCGGCGGTCCAGGGACCGGTTCTGGTCGGGTGACCGGGACGCCTTCGACACCCTGCACACCGTTCTGGAGACGTTGACCCGGGTGGTCGCGCCGCTCGCGCCGATGACCGCGGAGGAGATCTGGCGGGGGCTGACCGGCGGCCGGTCGGTACACCTGACCGACTGGCCCTCGGCCGCCGATTTCCCGCCGGACCACGAGCTGGTCGCGGACATGGACGCGGTACGGGAGGTGTGCTCGGCCGCGCTGTCCCTGCGCAAGGCCAAGGGGCTGCGGGTACGGCTGCCGCTGGCCCGGCTCACCGTGGCCAGCCCGGACGCCGAGCGGCTACGGCCCTTCGCCGACCTGGTCGCCGACGAGGTCAACGTCAAGTCGGTGGAGCTCACCGGTAGCCTCACCGGCTACTGCGAGCAGGTGCTGACCGTGGTACCCCGGCTGCTCGGCCCCCGCCTCGGCGGGCAGGTGCAGCAGGTGATCAAGGCGGTGAAGGCCGGCGACTGGTCGGTCTCCGACGGCGTGGTCACCGCCGGGGGCGTACCGCTGCGGGAGGGCGAGTACGAGCTCAAGCTGGTGGCCGCCGACGCGGACCGGTCCGCGCCGCTGCCCGGCGGCGAGGGCGTGGTCGTGTTGGACACCGAGGTGACCCCGGCGCTGGCCGCCGAGGGGTTGGCCCGGGACGTGGTCCGGGTGGTCCAGCAGGCCCGCCGCGAGGCCGGGTTCGACGTGGTCGACCGGATCACCGTCACGGTCGACGCCGGGCCGGAGGTGACCGCCGCGGTCGAGACACACCGCGAGTTCGTGGCCGCCGAGACGCTCGCGGTGACGCTGGCCTTCGGGCCCGCCGACGGCTTCACCGGAGAAGCCGGCGACGGGGAGGTGGTACGCGTCTCCGTGGCGCGGGCATCGTGAGATCTTGGACGCTGGTACCCGCATACTGGGTACCAGCGTCCACGCTCGGGTACCCACCGGAGGATCTGCTTGTCCGTGCTCTACACCGTCGGCCGACACACCGTCGCGCCGGTGGTCCGCGGGCTGTGGCGCCCGTGGACCTCGGGCCTGCAGCACCTCCCGGAGACCGGGCCGGCGATCCTGGCCAGTAACCACCTCTCGGTGGCCGACTCGCTGTTCCTGCCGGTGGTCTCCCCTCGCGAGATCACCTTCTGGGCCAAGGCGGAGTACTTCGTCGGTGACGGGATCAAGGGCCGGGTCACGGCGGCGTTCATGCGCGGCATCCGGCAGATCCCGATCGAGCGGGGCAACGGGCGCGCCGCGCTCACCGCGCTGGACATCGCGCTGGCGGTGCTGAAGGACGGCGGGCTGTTCGGCATCTACCCGGAGGGCACCCGGTCGCCGGACGGCCGGATGTACCGGGGCCACACCGGCATCGCCCGGATCGTGCTGGAGGCCGGGGTACCGGTGATCCCGGTCGCGATGATCGGCACCGACCGGGTCCAGCCGATCGGGTCCCGGCTGCCCCGGCTGGGTCACACGCTCGGCGTGCGGGTCGGCCCGCCGCTGGACTACACCGCGCACAGCGGTACCGCGCGCAACCCCAAGCTGCTGCGCGAGATCACCGACGACATCATGGTCCACATCCGGCGCCTGTCCGGACAGGACTATGTGGACCGGTACGCGAGTCGGGACAAGTCCCCCGCCGGGTAGGCTGGGTGCTCATGCGGAGCGTGTGGCCCCAGCTCGAACTTCTGTTGCCCCGGATCACCAAACCGATCCAGTACGTCGGCGGTGAGCTGGGCGCGGTGGTCAAGGACTGGGACGCGGCCACCGTCCGGTGGGCGCTGATGTACCCGGACGCCTATGAGGTGGGCCTGCCCAACCAGGGTGTGCAGATCCTCTACGAGGTGCTCAACGAGCAGCCCGACGTGCTCGCCGAGCGTACCTATGCGGTCTGGCCCGACCTGGAGAAGTTGATGCGGGAGCACGGCGTCCCGCAGTTCACCGTGGACGCGCACCGGCCGGTCCGCGACTTCGACCTGTTCGGCGTCTCCTTCTCCACCGAGCTGGGATACACCAACCTGCTCACCGCGCTCTCGCTGGCCGGCATCCCGCTGTCCTCGGCCGAGCGTACCGACGACGACCCGCTGGTGATCGCCGGTGGGCACGCCGCGTTCAACCCGGAGCCGATCGCCGACTTCATCGACGCGGCGGTGCTCGGCGACGGGGAGGAGGCGGTACTGGAGATCACCGGGATCGTCCGGGAGTGGAAGACCTCCGGGAGCCCGGGCGGCCGGGACGAGCTGCTGCTCCGGCTCGCCCGCACCGAGTCGGTCTACGTGCCGGGCTGCTACGACGTCGACTACCTCCCGGACGGGCGGATCCAGCGGGTGACCCCCAACCGGCCGGACGTACCGTTCCGGGTGCACAAGCGCACCACCATGGACCTGGACTCCTGGCCCTACCCGAAGAAGCCGCTGGTACCGCTCGCCGAGACGGTCCACGAGCGGTACGCCGTGGAGATCTTCCGCGGGTGTACCCGGGGCTGCCGGTTCTGCCAGGCCGGCATGATCACCCGTCCGGTCCGGGAGCGCAGCATCACCACGGTCGGGCAGATGGTCAAACAGGGCCTGGAATACTCCGGCTTCACCGAGGTCGGTCTGCTCTCGCTGTCCAGCGCGGACCACTCCGAGATCGGCGACATCTGCTCCGGCCTGGCCCAGCAGTACGAGGGCACCAACGTGTCGCTCTCGTTGCCGAGCACGCGGGTGGACGCGTTCAACATCACGCTGGCCGAGGAGCTGTCCCGCAACGGGCGCCGGACCGGGCTGACCTTCGCGCCGGAGGGCGGCTCGGAGCGGATCCGCAAGGTCATCAACAAGATGGTGTCCGAGGAGGACCTCATCCGTACCGTCGTCACCGCGTACAGCCACGGGTGGCGGCAGGTGAAGCTGTACTTCATGTGCGGCCTGCCCACCGAGACCGACGAGGACGTGGTGCAGATCGCCCGGTTGGCACACGAGGTGATCAAGGCGGGCCGCGCCGCGACCGGCTCGAAAGATATCCGCTGCACGGTCTCGATCGGCGGGTTCGTGCCCAAGCCGCACACCCCGTTCCAGTGGGCCGCGATGTGCCCGCCCGAGGTCATCGACCACCGGCTCAAGCTGCTCAAGCAGGCGATCAACGCGGACCGGTCGCTGGGTCGGGCGATCGGCTACCGCTACCACGACGGGCAGCCCTCGCTGATCGAGGGGCTGCTGTCCCGGGGTGACCGGCGGGTCGGTGCGGTGATCCGGCGGGTCTGGGAGCTGGGCGGCCGGTTCGACGGCTGGTCCGAGCACTTCTCCTTCGAGCGCTGGACACGGGCCTGCCAGGACGTCGACATCGATCTGGACTGGTACACCACCCGGGAGCGGGACCAGGCCGAGGTGCTGCCCTGGGACCATCTGGACTCCGGGCTGGACAAGGACTGGCTCTGGCAGGACTGGCAGGACTCGCTGTCCGAGTACGAGCAGGACGACTGCCGCTGGACGCCGTGCTTCGACTGCGGGGTCTGCCCGAGCATGGACACCGAGATCCAGATCGGCCCGACGGGCCGCAAACTGCTCCCCCTGACCCCGGTGAACACCGGCCTGAAAGTGCCGGTATGACCAGGAACCAGCCGGACTCCCACCAGGAGCCGGTGGTCCAGCGGGTCCGGCTCCGGTACGCCAAGCGGGGCCCGCTGCGCTTCACCTCACACCGCGACTTCGCCCGGGCCTTCGAGCGGGCGATCCAGCGGGCCGGGGTACCGATCGCGTACTCCCAGGGGTTCACCCCGCACCCGAAGGTCTCCTACGCCAGCGCCGCGCCGACCGGGGTGGCCAGCGAGGCCGAATACCTGGAGATCGGGCTGCGCGCCCCGGTCGACCCGGCCGAGCTCGTCAAGGCGCTGGACGCGGCGCTGTCGCCCGGGCTGGATGTGCTGGACGCGGTCCAGGCGCACGGCCGCAGCCTGACCGACCGGATCGACGCCTCACTCTGGCGGATCGAGCTGCCCGAAGTCCGGCCGGAGAAACTGCGACACGCGGTGGCGGCGTTCCAGGACGCCGTCGAGGTGCCCGTCGAGCGGCTCACCAAGCAGGGCCGACGCGGGTTCGACGCGCGCGGTCCGGTGGTGCGGATCGGGGTGCTGGACGCACCCTCCGGGGTCAACGAGATGCCGTGTGCGATACTCGACGTAGTCATACGGCAGGTGACCCCGTCCGTACGACCCGATGACGTCCTGTCCGGCCTGCGTGTGGTGGCCGGCCTGGAGCCGCCGGTACCGCCACGGACCACTCGGCTGGCTCAGGGCACGTTGACTGTGCAGGGGGAGATCACGGATCCCCTCCTGGCTGATCGGACCGGAGCGGTCATCGGAACCTCGCCCGGTTAGGCGGGGTTGGCAGACTTTCGGCGCTGTGCTCCTGCGCGGTGCCGAGGTGCCGGGTGTGGCGACGAGCCGGCAGCCGGTGCCGACGACCTAAACGGAGTGCCGTGCCCCGGTACGGCACCGAATAGCATGAGGCATCCCTGCGTGGCAGCGTCCGACGCGCCCGGGGAGCCGGAACTGGAGAACGTCCGGATGCTCGAGAACGAGCCCACAGGAGACGACCGCACCGGTGCGACACCGGTTGACGAGCAGGTTCCCGACACACCGGTACGGCGTACCCGTACCAGCCGGCGCAAGGTCGCCGACGCTGAGACAGCGACCGAGGCGCCGGCGCCGGCGCGACGTACCCGTCGAAAGGCGGTCGAGCCGCCCGAAAGCGGCGAGTCCGTGGCGGAGGCCCCAACTCGTACCCGCCGGCGGGCTGCGGCCCCACCCGAGACGATGGCCGAGCCGGCCCCCGCCGAACCGCCACCCACGGAGCCCGTGGCGACCCCGACCCGGCGCCGCCGCGCGCCGGCCGCCGCGACCGTCCTGTTCGTGGCGCCGGAGGTGCCCGAGCCGGCCCCGGCCGCACCCGCCACCTCCGATGCCGACGCGGAGCCGGCGGCCCGGCCGAGCCGGCGCGGCCGGCGCACCCGCCGGACGGCCGAGCCGGTCGAGGAGGTCGTGGCCGCCGAGCCGGTGACCGAGGAGGCGGCTGAGGAGGACACCGAAGAGGACGAGGACAGTGAGGCCGCCCGGCGCCGCCGCCGGCGTGGCCGCCGGGGCCGGGGCCGCGGGCGTGGCGTCGGCGAGGACGGCGAGGAGGAGACCGCCGAGGCCGAGGAGGAGACCGCCGAGGCCGAGGAACCGGAGGCCGGCGAGCCGCTGACCCGCCGGCGCCGACGCCGCCGGCGCAGCGGCACCGCCGGCGCGGCGGGCGACAGCGGTGAGGCCGAGGACGGCGTGGTCACCGTGGTCAAGGTCCGCCAGCCGCGTCCGGCCCGCGACGAGGTGCAGGGCGTCTCCGGCTCGACCCGGCTGGAGGCCAAGCGCCAGCGCCGCCGGGACGGCCGCGAGCAGCGCCGCACCCGGCCGCCGATCCTGTCCGAGTCCGAGTTCCTGGCCCGCCGCGAGGCGGTCGACCGGACCATGGTGGTACGCCAGAAAGGTGACCGTACCCAGATCGCGGTCCTCGAGGACGGCGGGCTCGTCGAGCACTACGTGACCCGGGCCAGTGCCGGTTCCATGGTCGGCAACGTCTACCTGGGCCGGGTACAGAACGTGCTGCCCAGCATGGAGGCCGCGTTCGTGGACATCGGCCGGGGTCGCAACGCCGTGCTGTACGCCGGTGAGGTCAACTGGGACGTCAGCGGCCTGGAGGGCCGGGCCCGCTCGATCGAGCAGGCGCTCAAGTCCGGCGACTCGGTGCTGGTCCAGGTGACCAAGGACCCGGTCGGTCACAAGGGTGCCCGGCTGACCAGCCACATCGCGCTCTCCGGCCGGCACCTCGTGTACGTGCCGCACGGCAACGCCTCCGGGATCAGCCGCAAGCTGTCCGACATCGAGCGGCGGCGCCTGCGCGACGTGCTCAAGTCCCTGGTGCCCGACGGCGCCGGGGTGATCGTACGGACGGCGGCCGAGGGAGCCGCCGAGGATGAGCTGGCCCGGGACGTACAGCGGCTGCAGGCGCAGTGGGAGGACATCCAGGCCAAGGCCGCCGAGGGCGGCGCGCCGGTGCTGCTGTACGAGGAGCCCGACCTGGTCATCCGGGTGGTCCGGGACCTGTTCAACGAAGACTTCCGGGAACTGGTGGTGCAGGGCGCGGACGGGTACGAGCAGGTCGAGATGTACCTCAAGCACGTCTCCCCGGACCTGCTGGACCGGCTGCACCGGTACACCGGTACCGGTGACGTGTTCCACGAGCGCCGGGTCGACGAGGGCATCCTCAAGGGGCTGGACCGCAAGGTCTACCTGCCCTCCGGTGGATACCTGGTGATCGACCGCACCGAGGCGATGACCGTCATCGACGTGAACACCGGCAAGTACACCGGTACCGGCGGCAACCTCGAAGAGACAGTCACCCGCAACAACCTGGAGGCGGCCGAGGAGATCGTCCGCCAGCTGAGGCTGCGTGACCTCGGCGGGATCATCGTCATCGACTTCATCGACATGGTCCTGGAGTCCAACCGGGAGCTGGTGCTGCGCCGGCTGACCGAGTGCCTGGGCCGGGACCGCACCAAGCACCAGGTCACCGAGATCACCTCGCTGGGTCTGGTGCAGATGACCCGCAAGCGGATCGGGCAGGGGCTGCTGGAGGCGTTCAGCGAGACCTGCGAGCACTGCAAGGGCCGGGGGGTGCTGATCCATCCCGAGCCCATCGCGGAGCGCCGGCCCGCGGCGGTGAAGGCGGTGGCCGCGGTCGCCGCCGCCCCGGTCGAGGGCTCCGGCCGGCGTCGCCGGCACTCCACGGCGGTGGTGCTGGACGAGGACGAGGTGCCCGACGAACCGGTGCTGACCGTGGTGCCCGACCTGGCCGGAGACGACGACCCGGAGGAGGCCGGCGAGGACGGGTCGGGTACCGGCGAGACCCGTCGGCGTACCCGGCGGGGCGGGCGGCGGCGTACCCGCTGACCCTGGTTTGGGACGCCCGGCACCGATGACGTATCCTTGTCCCTCGGTGCACTTCGTGCGCCCGGTTGTTGTGCGTCCCGACCGGACGCGCCACCATCCATCCGCCAGCAGCAAGACAGGAGTCCGCGTCCGATGTACGCGATCGTCAAGACCGGCGGCAAGCAGTACAAGGTCGCCGAGGGCGACGTGATCGAGGTCGAGAAGCTCGCCGGTGCGCCCGGCGACGCGGTCTCGCTGTCCGCGGTCCTGGTCGTGGACGGCGCCGACCTGGTCACCGACGCGGCCAAGCTTGCCGAGGTGGCGGTGACCGGCGAGGTCGTCGCGCACACCAAGGGCCCCAAGATCCGGATCCACAAGTTCAAGAACAAGACCGGCTACCACAAGCGCCAGGGTCACCGCCAGCCGCTGACCCAGGTCAAGGTAACCGGCATCACGACCGGGAAGTAGGCGTCAGCGATGGCTCACAAAAAGGGAGCGTCCAGCTCGCGCAACGGCCGCGACTCCGCCGCTCAGCGGCTGGGCGTCAAGCGGTTCGGCGGGCAGGTCGTCAACGCTGGCGAGATCCTGGTCCGGCAGCGTGGCACCAAGTTCCACCCGGGCGACCTGGTCGGCCGGGGCGGCGACGACACCCTCTTCGCCCTGGCCGCCGGTGCGGTCCAGTTCGGCACCAGGCGCGGGCGCAAGGTCGTCAGCATCATTCCGCAGTAGCGGCTCGCCTCTCGGGCCGGCCGGGCGATCGCCCCGCCGGCCCGCGGCGTTTCCACCGTGAGTTCTTTCCTGTCAGGGGTTTCGTTGTGACCAGCTTCGTCGACCGCGTAGTGCTGCACGTACAGGCGGGCGACGGGGGGCACGGCTGCGCGTCGATCCTGCGGGAGAAGTTCAAGCCGTTCGGCGGCCCGGACGGCGGCGACGGCGGGCACGGCGGCAACATCGTGCTGACCGTCGACCCGGGGATACACACGCTGCTGGACTTCCATTTCCGGCCGCACGTGAAGGCCGAGAACGGCCGCGGCGGGCAGGGCAACAACCGGGACGGGGCCAGCGGCGCGGACCTGGTGCTGCGGGTACCGGACGGCACGGTGGTACAGGCCGTCGACGGGCAGGTGCTCGCCGACCTGGTCGGCAGCGGTACCAGCTTCGTGGTCGCCCGGGGCGGCCGGGGCGGGCGCGGCAACGCGGCGCTGGCCAGCTCCCGCCGTAAGGCACCCGGCTTCGCCGAGCTGGGCGAGCCCGGCGACCGGCTGGACGTGGTACTCGAGCTGAAGAGCGTCGCCGACGTGGGCCTGGTCGGCTTCCCGAGCGCCGGCAAGTCCTCGCTGATCTCGGTGCTCTCCGCGGCCCGGCCCAAGATCGCCGACTACCCGTTCACCACGCTGGTACCCAACCTCGGCGTCGTGCAGGCCGGTGACGACAGCTTCGTGGTCGCCGACGTACCCGGGCTGATTCCGGGTGCCGCCACCGGCAAGGGGCTGGGGCTGGAGTTCCTGCGGCACATCGAGCGCTGCGCGGTGCTGGTGCACGTGGTCGACACCGCGACCCTGGAGCCCGGCCGGGATCCGCTGAGCGACGTCGACGCGATCGAGGCGGAACTGAGCGCGTACGGCGGGCTGGCCGACCGGCCGCGGCTGGTGGTGCTGAACAAGATCGACGTACCCGACGGGCGCGAGCTCGCCGAGATCGTGCGCCCGGACATCGAGGCGCGCGGGCTACCCGTGTACGAGGTCAGCGCGGCCACCCGGGAAGGGCTCAAGGAGCTGACGTACGCCATGGCCGGGGCGGTACGCGCGCACCGGGCGGCACAGCCGGCGCCGGAAGCCACCCGCATCGTCATCCGGCCTGAAGCGGTCGACGACCGCGGGTTCACCGTGGCGCTGGAGGACGGCGTCTACGTGGTCCGCGGCCCGCGCCCGGAGCGGTGGGTGCGCCAGACCAACTTCGACAACGACGAGGCAGTCGGCTTCCTCGCCGACCGGCTGGCCCGGCTCGGCGTGGAGGACGCTCTGGCCAAGGCGGGTGCCGAGCCGGGCGCGGCGGTGCGCATCGGCGCCCGCGAGTTCGACTGGCAGCCGACGGTGTACGCCGGCGAAGAGTTCCAGCCGGGCGACCGGGGTACCGACTACCGCCTGGCGGAGCCGTCGCCCCGGGCGTCCGCGGCCGAACGGCTGGCCGCCCGGAAGGCCCGTCGGGTCCGTACGGTCGACCGGGCGGATGTCGAGCCGGCCGACGAGCCGCATGGCGGTGGCGTCGAAGACTTCGACGAGTGGTGATGCGTCCACCCCTCAGTAACTGTGTGGAAATCATCATGGAATACCCTCGTCGGGTGCTGATCGAGGTCGTCCACCCCAGGGATCCCGTTATCCAACAGCTCGCGAACGAGCAGCAGCGGGAGATCGCGGCCGTGGAGGGCGACAGCCACATCGCGTACCCGCTGCACGACGGCATCCGTTTCGTGGTCGGGTTCGTGGACGGCCGGCCGGTCGCCTGCGGTGCCCTCCAGCCGCTGGGCAACGGGGTGGGCGAGATCAAGCGGATGTACGTCCGGCGGCCGTACCGGCGCCGCGGCTTCGGCCGGCTGATCCTGGCCGCGCTGGAGGAGCTCGCGGTCGAGCAGGGCTACCACACGCTGCGCCTGGAGACCGGCAACTACCTCACCACCGCGCTGAATCTCTACCAGGCCGCCGGGTACCACCCCATCCCGCTGTACGGCGAGTACGTCGGCAACCCCCGCAGCGCCTGCTTCGAGAAATCCCTGTTACCCGTCGAGGTCTAACGCCTGGAGCGGCTCGGCGTCGCGCGAGCGCCAACTCCTCAGCCGACCGCGACCGGCGGTGCCTCGGCCTCGGCCCGCTGTCCGGCCCGCCGGCCGACCCGCTCGCGGACCAGCAGCACGGACAGCGCGCCGGTGGCGATCACCGCGATCGGCAGCCAGAGCGTGACCCGCATCGCGTTGACGTATCCCTCGTGGAAGATGGTCTGCGCGAGTTGCGCCACCCGTGCGGGCGTACCCGGCGGGAACTCGATCCCGCCGGTTGTGTTCCCGATGTCGAGCTTTCCGGTGGAGCCGCCGAACTTGGCGAGGAACTGCGCCCGCTGCTCCGCCGGCAGCCCCGCGGTGTGGGCGAGCGCGGACTCCTTGAGCTTGCTGGAGAGCTGGGCCTGCAGCAGGGCGCCCATCGCGGCCAGGCCGATCACCCCGCCGAGCTGCCGGGTGGTGTTGATGAAGCCGGAGGCCGCACCGGCCATCCGCGGCTCGACGTTGCGCATCGCCACCGTCTGCAACGGGGCGAACGTCATGCCCATGCCGAAGCCGGCCACGATCAGGCCGGGCAGCAGGTGCCAGCGGGTGGTGTTCAGGTGGGACGAGGCGATCAGGATGCCCATGCCCAGGGAGAACAGGCTCAGCCCGGTGAAGAGGATCCACTTGCCGCCGATCCGGTCGGCCAACCGGCCGGCGAACGGCGCGACGAACATCGAGACCACCGACATCGGCGCGGTGGTCAGGCCGGCCTGCAGCGCGGAGAGCTTGAGCACCGACTGCAGGAACACGGTCAGCGGCAGGAACAGCCCGAACATTCCGAAGGAGATCGACAACACCACGTAGTTCATGATCGAGTAGTTCCGGTCGTGGAAGATCTGGAACGGGATCAGCGGCTCGCCGTCGCGCTGCGCCCGCTGCTGGAAGAAGAAGACCACCATCAGCACCACGCCGGCTCCGATGATCTCGGGGATGGTGATCGGCCCCCAGACCTTGCCCCAGTCGTGCGGCTGCCCCTCGATCAGCCCGTAGGTGATGAGGAACAGTCCGGCGGTGGCCAGCAGGGTGCCCACCCAGTCCAGCCGGTGGCGCCGGTTGAGCTTGAGGTCGGGCATCAGGATCGCGGCGCCGACCAGCGCGACCAGGCCGACCGGGACGTTGACGAAGAAGATCCACGGCCAGCCGTAGTCGGTGACCAGCCAGCCGCCCACCACGGGTCCGGCGACCGTGGCGACCCCGGCGGTGGCGCCCCAGATGCCGAACGCCGCGCCCCGCTTGTCCGGCGGGAAGATCATTGTCAGGACCGACAGCGTCTGCGGGGTCAGCAGGGCGCCGCCGACGCCCTGGACCATCCGGAAGATGATCAGCTGGGTCGGGTTCTGGGCGAAGCCGCAGGCAACCGAGGCCAGCGTGAAGATCACCAGGCCGACCATGAAGAGCTGCTTGGGGCCGTACAGGTCGCCGAGCCGGCCGGCCGGGATCAGCAGGACGGCGTAGACCAGGACGTAGGAGTTGAGGACCCAGAGGATATCGGACAACGACGCGTGCAGGTGGTCGCTGATCGCCGGGATCGCGATGTTCACGATCGTGGTGTCCAGCAGGATCATGAAGAAGCCGAGACAGAGCACGGAGAGTACCAGCCAAGGACTGTGCCTGTGCGCCACCGGCTGCTGCGCTGGTGCGGTCATCGGACGGACCCCCTCGTGCTCGTCAACTCACGTGTCATTCTTCCCGACCTACCCCGGCTGCCCGCTTCCCAATTACCTCAGCCGGGAAGCAGACCGAGCCGGTCCCGGGTGCGGCGTACCACCGCCTGGGCCTGTGCCCTGGCCCGCTGCGCCCCCTCGCGGAGGATGTCGTCGACGGTGTCGGGTTCGGCCGCCAGGTCCGCGTAGCGGGCCTGGATCGGCCGTAGCGTCGCCACCACCGAATCGGCCACCGCCTCCTTCAACTCCCCGTAGCCCCGGAACAGTCCCGCGAGCGTGGCCGGATCGTCGCCCACCAGGCCAGCCAGGATCTCCAGCAGGTTGGCCACGCCCGGCCGGCCCTGCGGGTCATAGCGCACCTCCTGTCGGGTGTCCGTGACCGCCCGCATGATCTTGCGACGGAGCAGGTCAGGCCGGTCGAGCAGGAACAGCACGCCGGCATCGTTGTCGTCGGTCTTGCCCATCTTGCCGCTGGGGTCTGACAAGTTCCGGATGCGGCCGGCGAACCCGGGGTTGACCGCCTTCGGCACGGTGAAGGTCGGCCCGTACCGGTTGTTGAACCGGACCGCGACGTCCCGGGCCAGCTCGACGTGCTGGGCCTGGTCGGCACCGACCGGTACCTCGTCCGCGCCGTGCAGCAGGATGTCCGCCGCCATCAGCGTCGGGTAGGTGAGCAGGGCGAGGCGTACCTGGGTCTGGGTGGCCGCCTTCTCCTTGAACTGGATCATCCGGTGCGCCTCCCCGTAGCTGGTCACGCACTCCAGCAGGTAGTGCAGCTCGGTGTGCTCCGGTACGTGCGACTGGATGTAGAACAGGCTCCGGGCCGGGTCGACCCCGGCGGCGAGGAGCAGCGTGGCGACCTCGCGGGTCAGCTCGCGTACCCTCGCCGGGTCGTGCTCGACGGTGAGCGCGTGCAGGTCGGCGACGAGGATCACGGCCTCGTCCCGGATCGCCGGCCGGACCGCCCCGAGCAGGTTGCCCAGGTGCAGGTGGCCGGTTGGTTTGAAGCCGGACAGTCGGCCGGGCATGTCGTTCTCCTTCTGGTCGTGCGACCGCCCCGCCGGGCATGCGAAAACGGCCGCCCGGTGAGGGCGGCCGCGGTGGTCTGGTTGCGCGGAAAGGGGTGGCCGCCCGTCAGGGCGCCCACCAGCCGAGGTTGGCCGGGTTCCGCATGGCAGCGATGGTACCCCGTTCTGGCATGATCGACCGGTGGAATTCGCGGTACGCCGGATCGGCATCATGGGCGGCACGTTCGACCCGATCCACCACGGGCACCTGGTCGCCGCCAGCGAGGTGGCCGTGCGGTTCGGGCTGGACGAGGTGGTCTTCGTCCCGACCGGCCAGCCCTGGCAGAAGGTGGACGAGCGGGTCAGCCCGGCCGAGGACCGCTACCTGATGACGGTCATCGCGACCGCGTCCAACCCGCGCTTCACCGTAAGCCGGGCGGACATCGACCGGGGTGGCCCGACGTACACCATCGACACCCTGCGCGACCTGCGGCAGCAGTACGGCTCCGCGGCCGAGCTGTATTTCATCACCGGCGCGGACGCGCTGGAGAGGATCCTGTCCTGGAAGGACGTGGACGAGATGTTCGCGCTGGCCCACTTCGTGGGGGTGACCCGGCCCGGATTCGAACTGTCCGACGCGCACCTGCCGGCGGACACCGTGACCCTGGTCACGGTACCGGCGATGGCCATCTCGTCGACCGACTGCCGGGCCCGGGTGGCCGCCGGTCAACCGGTCTGGTACCTGGTGCCGGACGGCGTCGTGCAGTACATCGCCAAGCGCCGTTTGTACCTTTGACGGCACTTATCCAACGACGCGGGTCCGGCCCTCCTGTGAGAGGCTGGTAACGGCACTGCTGGCCGAGGGAAGGAGACCGGTGCCCGCATCCGAGCGCGCCATCGAGCTGGCGCTGGCCGCCGCACAGGCCGCCGCCGACAAGAAGGCACACGACATCGTCGTCCTCGACGTCGCCGACCAATTGGTGATCACCGACGTGTTCCTGGTCGCCTCGGCGCCCAACGAACGCCAGGTACAGGCGATCGTCGACGCGATCGAGGAGCGGCTGCTGGAGCTGCCGGAGAAAGCCAAGCCGGTACGGCGTGAGGGGCAGCGGGCCGGGCGCTGGGTCCTCCTGGACTACGTCGACGTGGTGGTACACGTCCAGCACAGCGAGGAACGCGAGTTCTACTCGCTGGACCGGCTGTGGAAGGACTGCCCGGTCATCCCGTTCGTGGACCGGGATCTCGTCCCGGACGCGTCGTGAGAGCGCCTTGTCCCGGACGCGTCGTGCGGTGGGCCTTGTCCCGGACGCTTCCTGAAATGCGCCGTTCCGCCGCGCAGCGAGCCGTCCGTTGACCCGGCTCGTCGTGGTCCGGCACGGCCGGACCGGGGACAACGCGTCCGGGCGCATCCAGGGGCAGGTCGACGCGAAGCTCGACGAGGTGGGGCGGGCGCAGGCCCGGGCTGTCGCGATCCGGCTGGCCGAGCTGGCGCCGGCCGCGATCGTGGCCAGCGACCTGAGCCGGGCCGTCGACACGGCGGCGGAGCTGACCGACCGCACCGGGCTGCCGGTCCGGTACGACCCGCGACTGCGCGAGCGCTCCTTCGGGCGGTGGCAGGGCCTGCTCAACTCCGAGGTGGCCGAACGGTTTCCCGAGGCGTACGCCCGGTGGCAGGCCGGCCAACCGGTGGACGGGTTCGACATCGAGCCGGTAGACGAGGTCGCCAAGCGGTCCGCGGCCGCTTTCGAGGACGCGGCGGACCTGGCCCCCGAGGGTACGGTCGTGGTCTTCGGACACGGTGCGGCGGCGCGCTACGGGACGGCGGTACTGCTCGGTTGGCCGACCCAGCTGGTACGCACTCTGCGACCGCTGGGCAACTGCCGGTGGATCGACCTGTCCCGGCACCCGGTACAGGGCTGGCAGTTGGCCGGATACAACATCGGATAGCCGGGAACCGGCCGGGTCACGATAGCGTCGGAGGAGACATGGGTACGCGTTACGTCGTCGTCGGTATGCTCTGCGCGGCTTTGGCACTCGGTGGCTGTGCGCGGAACGGATCGGGGACGGGCGCCGAGCCGGGAGAGAGTATGTCCACATCGCCATCAGCGGGCCGGTCCACCCCGTCCAGGGGGTTCCCCGGAGCGACACCGACCGGCGACCTGACCCTGACCGGGCAGGTCGAGGCCGGCGTCGAAGCGGGCTGCCTGATCCTCAAGCAGGGCGGAATGACCTACCTATTGGTCGGCGGCGACCCCGCGGTGGTGAAGGCGGGCGCCCAGGTACGCGTCACCGGGTGGGTCAACCCGAAGGTCGTGAGCCACTGCATGCAGGGCACGCCGTTCCAGGTCACCGGGGCGCAGTCAGCCTGAGGGCGTTATCTTTCCGGCATGTCCTCTGGCACCGGCTCGCGTCGGGGTACCGGCCGGGTTGCGGTGGTCACCGACTCGACCGCCGGGCTGCCCGCTGACCTGGTCTCCGCGCACCGGCTGACCGTCGTCCCGCTGACCGTGACGATCGACGGGGTGGCCGGCCGGGAGGGTACCGACGTCTCGCCGGCCGACGTGGCCAAGGCGCTGGCCGCGAAGCGGGTCTCGGTGACCACGTCGAGGCCCTCGCCGGGCGAGTTCGCGGCGGTCTACGACCGGCTGCTGGCCGCGGGTGCGTCCGGCATCGTGTCGGTACACCTGTCCGGCAAGCTCTCCGGCACCTGTGACGCGGCCCGCCTGGCCGCCACCGAGTACCCGGACCGGGTCGCCGTGGTCGACTCCCGGTCGACCGGCCTGGGCCTGGGGTTCTGCGCGTTGGCCGCGGCCGGTGCGGCCGACCTGCCGACCGCTGTTGCCGCGGCCGAGGCGGCGGCCGGCCGGATCAGCACGTTGTTCTATGTCGACACGCTGGAGTACCTGCGCCGGGGCGGCCGGATCGGCGCCGCGTCCGCGCTGCTCGGTACTGCGCTGTCGGTCAAGCCGATCCTGCATATGGTGGACGGCGAGATCGTGGTACGCGACAAGGTGCGCACCGCCAGCCGGGCGTTGACCCGGCTGGAGGACCTGGCTGTGGAGGCGGCCGGCGACCAGGTCGAGATCGGCGTCCACCACCTCGCCGCGGCCGAGCGGGCCGACGCGCTGACCGCCCGGCTGCGCGAGCGCCTCGGCGAGCGGCTGCGCGCGTGCTACGAGTCCGAGATCGGTGCCGCGGTGGGCGCCCATGTCGGCCCCGGGCTGCTTTCGGTGGTGGTACACAGGCTGTCCACAAGCACCCTCGCTGTCCACAGATCGTGATCCGGGTACCGCGTCGAGCCACCGTATCCGCCTAACGTCCCAGCCGTGCGTGGACGCGAGCCCAGGGATCCCGACGTGGTCAGACGCTTCGCGACGGTCTGGCCGAATGCCGATGCACCAGCCGACGCGGGCAAGCCGGCGTGGCCGGACTCGTCCGGGCGCCAGGAGGCGGAAGCCACCTGGCGGGTGCTGGACGCTCAGGAGCCGGCGCCCGATCCGCCACCGGTGCCGCCGTCGCCACCCGGGCGCTCCGCGTTGGGCGCGTTCGATCCGGGGCGGCGCGGGATCCGGGTACTCGTCGTGGTCGCCGTGCTCGTCGGTCTGGCCGCCGGCTATCTCGCCTGGCGGTCCCGGCCGCGCGCCGAGCCGGTACCGGCCGCGCCGGCCGTCGCCACGGCCCCGGTCCCGTCGACGGGGCAGATCATCGTGGCGGTACAGGGCCGGGTGGCGCACCCGGGGCTCTACCGGCTCCCGCCCGGTGCCCGGGTCGCGGACGCACTCGCGGCGGCCGGCGGTGCGCTGCCCGGGGTGGACCTGTCCTACGTCAACCTGGCCCGCAAGGTGAGCGACGGCGAGCTGATCCTCGTCGGTACCAGCCCGCCGCCCGAGCCGGGTGGCCCCGGCTCCGGCGGGAAGGTCAACCTCAACTCGGCCAGCCTCGCCCAGCTGGACACGCTGCCCGGGGTCGGGCCGGCCCTCGCCCAGCGGATCCTCGACTACCGCGCCCAGCACGGCGACTTCCACTCGGTCGACGAGCTGCGCCGGGTCGCCGGCATCGGCGACGCCAAGTTCGCCCAGCTGAAGGACCTGGTGACGGTATGACGGCGGATCTACGGCTGGTCGGCGTCGCGGCGGGTACCTGGCTGGCCGCGCTCGGCTGCCTGTACCTGTCGGCGGGCTGGGGCGGGCTCGTCGCGCTCGGCGCGGCACTAGGCGCCGCAGTGGTCGGCTGGCTGCTGCGGCACCGTTGGCGATGGGTGGTGGTCGGGGCGCTGCTCGGGGCGGCCGGTGCGGCGGCGATGACGGCCGCGCGGGTGGGTGTACGGGACGCACCCGAGCTGTCCGGCCTGGTGGCCGCGCACGCGACCGTACACGTCGGGCTGACTGTCGCCGACGATCCCCGCGCACTGCCCGGGACGGCCGGGCGACCCGCGGTCTACCTGGTCCCGGTCTCGACCCGCGCGGTACGTCCGGACGGCGGCCGCCCGGTCCGGCTCTCCGTCGACCTCATCGTGCTCGCCACCGACCCGGCCTGGCATACCCTCCTGCCCGGTACGCCGGCCACCGCGACCGGCCGGCTCGCTCCGGCCCGGGGCGGCGACCTCACCGCCGCGGTGCTCTCCGTGCCGGGGCCGCCTGACGAGGTCGGCGTCGCCCCGTGGAGCCAGCGGGCCGCCGGAGCCATCCGGGCCGGGCTGCGCCGGGCCTGTGCCGCGCTGCCGGCCGAGCCGGGCGGGCTGCTGCCCGGACTGGTGGACGGGGACACGTCCGGCCTCGATCCGGCGGTGGCCACGGACTTTCGCGGCACCGGCATGACGCATCTGGTTGCCGTGTCGGGCGCCAACGTCGCCATCGTGCTGTCGGCGGTACTGCTGCTGGCCCGGTGGTGCCGGGCCGGTCCGACGGTCGCCGCCGGGTTGTGCACCGTGGCCCTGGTCGGATTCGTGATCCTGGCCCGGCCGTCGCCGAGCGTGCTGCGGGCCGCCGCGATGGGTGGGCTCGGCCTGGTCGCGCTGGCGCTGGGGCGAACCCGGGCGGCGATACCGGCCCTGGCGACCAGCGTCATCGTGCTGCTGCTCGTCGATCCGGCACTGGCCGGCGACGCCGGCTTCGCGTTGTCCGCGTTCGCCACCGCCGGCCTGCTGCTGCTCGCTCCGGTGCTGCGGGATCTGCTCCGCCGCCGGGGCCTGCCGACCCCGCTCGCGGAGGCGCTGGCCATCCCGGCCGCGGCCGAGTTCGCCTGTGCTCCGGTGGTCGCCGGCATCTCCGGAACGGTCAGCCTCGTGGCCATTCCCGCCAACCTGCTTGCCGAGCCAGCGGTCGCGCCGGCCACCATCCTCGGCGTGGCTGCCGCTCTGCTGTCCCCGCTCTGGCCGGCCGGGTCCGCCTTCGTCGCGTGGCTCGGTTCGTGGCCGGCCCGCTGGCTGCTGGCGGTCGCGCACACCGGGGCACGAGTACCGGACGGGGTACTCGCCTGGCCGGGCGGTACGGGTGGGGCGTTGCTGCTCGCCGTGCTGCTCGTGACCGGGGTGTGGGCCGCGCGCCGGCCGTGGGTACGGGTGCTGGTCGGCGTCTGCGCGGTGGCGGCCGCGCTCGGTGCCGTACCGGTCCGGCTGGCCGCCCCGGGCTGGCCGCCCAGGGGAGCCTTCGCGGTGGTCTGCGACGTCGGGCAGGGTGACGCCGTCGTCCTGCCGCTCGGGGCCGGACAGGCGGTCGTCGTCGACACCGGACCGGAGCCGGCCGCGGTCGACCGGTGCCTGCGTGACCTCGGCGTCGACCAGGTACCGCTGCTGGTTATCAGCCACTTCCACGTCGACCACGTCGGCGGGGTGGCCGGGGTGTTCCACCGGCGCCGGGTCGGCCAGGTCGCCACCACCGAGCTCGCCGATCCGGCGCAAGGGCGGGCGAAGGTGCTCGCGGCGGCGGCCGGAGCCGGGACCGCGGTGCTCGTCCCGCCGCCCGGATGGAGCTGGAGTGCCGGTCCGGTACGCCTGACCCGGCTCGGGCCGGTACAGCGGCTCTCCGGTACCGGCTCGGACCCGAACAACAACAGCCTGGTGGTGCTGGTGGAGGTCGGCGGCGAAAGGCTGCTGCTGTCCGGGGACGCGCAGGTGGAGGAGCAGTCCGAGCTGTTCTCCGCACTCGGTGACGGCGGACTGCACGCGGACGTGCTCAAGGTTCCTCATCACGGCAGCGCTTACCAGAGTCCGGCGTTCCTCGGCGCGGTACACCCGGCCCTGGCGCTGGTGTCGGTGGGGACCGGCAACCCGTACGGGCACCCGAACCCGGCCGTGCTCGCCGGGCTGCAACGCGACGGCGCGCGGGTGCTGCGTACCGACCTCGACGGCGATCTCGCCGCCGTGTTCGACGGGCACGGGCTGGCGGCGGTCCGGCGCGGCGTACCGGCCGGTGGGCACCCGCCGTAACCCGTGGCCGGCAGCCGAGCCGCCCGACTGTGCGAGGATGACCCGGTGACGACGGCCCTTCCGTTGCTCAGCCTGGTGATCGGTGACGAGGAGCTGCTCGCGACGCGGGCCGTCTCGGAGATCATCGGTGCCGTCCGGACCGCCGATCCGGAGGCCGACGTACGGCAGCTGGAGGCCGCCGGGCTGATCCCCGGTGAGCTGGCCGAGCTGTTGAGCCCGTCGCTGTTCGGCGACCGTCGGGTGCTGGTCGTGCTGGGCGGGCAGGACGCGAAGAAGGAGCTGGTGGCGGCCCTGCTCGACTACGCCCGGGCGCCCGACCCGGAGGTGTGTCTGGTCGTCACGCACTCCGGTGGTGCGAAGGGCAAGGCGTTCGCCGACGGGCTGCGCGACGCCGGGGCCCGGGTGGTCAACGCCGGCAAGCTCACCCGGCACCGGGAGCGGGTCGACTTCGTCCGCGACGAGGTACGCCGGCTCGGTGGCAAGTGCCCGGAGGACGCGGCCGAGGCGCTGCTCGCCGCCGTCGGCAACGATCTGCGCGAGCTTGCCGCTGCCTGTGCCCAGTTGATGGCTGACACCGGTGGGCGGATCAATGCCGAGACGGTGGCGCGGTACTACCGGGGACGGGCCGAGGTCAGCGGGTTCACCGTCGCGGACGCCGCGATGGTCGGCGACGTGCCGGCCGCGCTGGAGGCGCTGCGTTGGGCGCTCGCCGTGGGCGTCGATCCGGTACCGATCGCCGACGCGCTCGCCGACGGGGTGCGTACCGTTGCCCGGGTCGCCGCGGCCGGCCGGGGCAACCCTTACCAGCTGGCCTCCTCGCTGGGCCTGCCGGCCTGGAAGATCGAGCGGGCCCAACGCCAGGCGCGGGGCTGGACCGCGGACGGTCTGGTCGATGCGATGCGGGCGGCGGCGGAGTGCAACGCCGCGGTCAAGGGCGGTTCGGAGGATCGTGGCTACGCCCTGGAGCGCGCCGTGTTCGCGCTCAACGAAGCCCGGGGCGGTGGCCCGCCGAGCCGACGCGGAGAAGGCATTCGATGACGGGCGGGCACCAGCCGCCGCTATACGCGCGCGTCCTGCGGCTGCGTCCTGGTCGCGGTGGCCCCGGTCCGGCGTCCGGCTCCCGGACACGTCGAGCAAAGGTCGGCACCGGCGGCCGGCGAGTACCGGCGCAGCCCGAACCAGGGCCGGTTCGACTGATACACGTCAAACGCCGTCCAGGCCGGGCCCGGACGGCGTGCGCGCAGTGCGGTCAGGAAGCCAGTGACGAGAGCCGCTTGGCAATCGCCGACTTGCGGTTGGCCGCCTGGTTCTTGTGGATCACGCCCTTGCTCGTGGCCTTGTCCAGCTTGCGGGCCGCGTCGCGGAGCAGGGTCTCCGCCGCGGCGGCGTCGCCGGCCTGCGCGGCCTCGTTGAACTTTCGGATGGCGGTCTTCAGTGACGACTTGACCGACTTGTTGCGCAGGCGGCGCTTCTCGTTCTGCTTGTTGCGCTTGATCTGCGACTTGATGTTCGCCACGCGACAGCCTCGTCCTGGTAGTTCGGGTTTGGGTGACGGCCGGGCACCAGCCGCGAGGTGTCAGACTACCAGGCCAGGATGGTGAGGACCAAAACGGGCAGACGCCGGCCGCTGCGGCCGGGCCAGGGTCAGCAGGTGCCGTTGCAGGCGAGCACCTTGAGCCGGCTCAGCGTGCCGTTCCAGACGTCCTGGTCACCGGGAAAGACCCCGGAGGAGGCCCACTGCCAGAAGGAGTAGACGGTGTACCCGGGCGGGAGGGTACCGACCGTGCTGGCGTACCGGGCGATCCAGAGCGGATCGTAGGCCGCCCAGGCGTTGTAGTTGCCGATGCAGGTGTTCCACCAGTTCGTGGTCGTGTAGATGACCGCCCAGCGGGTGGTTCGGTAGTGGTACCGGTTGAGGAACGAGGTGATCCAGCCGCGCATCGCCGACTGGGACAGGCCGTAGCACGTCGCGCCGTAGGGGTTGTACTCGATGTCGAGCGCGCCGGGCAGTGTCTTGCCGTCCCTGGACCAGCCACCACCGTGGTTGACGAAGTAGTCGGCCTGGGTGGCGCCGCTGGTGGTGTCCGGTCGGGCGAAGTGGTACGCGCCCCGGATCATCCCCACGTTGTACGAGCCGTTGTACTGCTGGGCGAAGTACGGGTTGGTGTAGTAGGTGCCCTCGGTTGCCTTGACGTACGCGAACCGGGCGCCGTTGTTGTACGCGGCCGACCAGTTGACGTTGCCCTGGTGCCCGGACACGTCCATGCCGGGCAGCCCGGCCGGAGCGGCCTGAGCGCCGGTCCCGGTGAGCACCGCGACCAGGGTGGTGACCAGCAGGGTCAGCCCGGTCAACGTGGCCAGCCTGCGGGGGTGTCGTGACATCGCGCCTCCTTGTGGGCGGTCGAGAGGTACCACGATTAGGTCACGGAGCCCGATATCCGATCAAGGGCGTACACATTGATGTCGTGGAAAATATGGATGTCCTCCCGCATTGGGCGACAGCCGCCGGGGCGGCGCTGCCGGCATGGGAGCATTGGCGGAGGAACAGCCCCCGATCGCCTGCGAGAAACGGACCACCGTGCCACCGACGCTCGACCCCGGCGCGACCCCAGCGGAGCGCATCCGGAACTTCTGCATCATCGCCCACATCGACCATGGCAAGTCGACGCTGGCCGACCGGATGCTCCAGCTGACCGAGGTGGTCGACGCCCGGCAGATGCGCGCCCAGTACCTCGACCGGATGGACATCGAACGGGAGCGCGGGATCACCATCAAGAGCCAGGCGGTCCGGATGCCCTGGCGGGTCCGCGAGGGCGACCTGGCCGGTGAGCAGATCGTACTCAACATGATCGATACGCCGGGGCACGTGGACTTCACCTACGAGGTGAGCCGCTCACTGGCCGCGTGCGAGGGTGCCGTGCTGCTGGTCGACGCGGCCCAGGGGATCGAGGCGCAGACGCTGGCCAACCTGTACCTGGCCATGGAGAACGACCTCAACGTGATCCCGGTACTCAACAAGATCGACCTGCCGGCCGCCCAGCCGGAGAAGTACGCCGAGGAGCTGGCCCACCTGATCGGCTGCCAACCCGACGACTGCCTGCGGGTGTCCGGGAAGACCGGGGAGGGGGTACCGCACCTGCTGGACGAGATCGTCCGGCAGATCCCGGCTCCGGTCGGGGATTCGGGCGCGCCGGCCCGTGCGATGATCTTCGACTCGGTCTACGACGTGTACCGGGGCGTGATCACCTACGTACGGGTGATCGACGGGCGGATCGAGGCCCGGGACCGGATCAAGATGATGTCCACCGGGGCGGTACACGAACTGCTGGAGATCGGCGTCATCTCACCCGAGCCGATCAAGTCCAGGGCGCTCGGCGTCGGCGAGGTCGGCTACCTGATGACCGGTGTGAAGGATGTCCGCCAGTCCCGGGTCGGCGACACCGTGACGATCAACTCCCGCCCGGCGTCCACCGCACTGGGCGGCTACAAGGACCCGAAACCGATGGTCTACGCGGGCCTGTACCCGATCGACGGTTCTGATTACCCCAACCTGCGCGACGCGCTGGACAAGCTCAAGCTCAACGACGCCGCGCTGCACTACGAGCCGGAGACCAGCGCGGCGCTCGGCTTCGGGTTCCGCTGCGGGTTCCTCGGCCTGCTGCACCTGGAGATCATCCGGGAGCGGCTGGAGCGCGAGTCCAACCTCGATCTGATCTCCACCGCGCCCAACGTGGTCTACCGGGTGATCATGGAGGACGGCAACGAGGTCGTGGTCACCAACCCGACCGAGTTCCCGGACGGCAAGGTCGGCGAGGTCTACGAGCCGGTGGTCCGGGCGACCGTGCTGACCCCCAACGACTACGTCGGCGCGGTCATGGAGCTGTGCCAGAGCCGGCGGGGCAGCCTGCTCGGCATGGACTACCTGTCGGCGGACCGGGTCGAGCTGCGCTACACCCTGCCGCTCGCGGAGATCATCTACGACTTCTTCGACCAGCTGAAGTCGCGCACCAAGGGGTACGCCAGCCTGGACTACGAGCTGTCCGGGGAGCAGCGCGCCGACCTGGTCAAGGTGGACATCCTGCTGCAGGGCGAGGCGGTCGACGCCTTCTCCGCGATCGTGCACCGGGACAAGGCCTACAACTACGGGGTCAGCATCGCCGCCAAGTTGCGCTCGCTGATCCCGCGCCAGCAGTTCGAGGTGCCGATCCAGGCCGCGATCGGCAACCGGATCATCGCCCGGGAGACCATCCGGGCCATGCGCAAGGACGTGCTGGCCAAGTGCTACGGCGGTGACATCACGCGCAAGCGCAAGCTGCTGGAGAAGCAGAAAGAAGGCAAGAAGCGGATGAAGATGGTGGGCCGGGTGGAAGTGCCGCAGGAGGCCTTCATCGCGGCACTGTCCACTTCGGAGGGTGGTACGGACGCCAAGGCGGCCAAGCCGAAGTAGGCGGCTGTGCCACGTTGGCCGTGCTCGCCTCGCGAAAGACCGGCTCGTCTCGGCCCGGTCTAGGGGAGCACCGAGACCCCGGCCGGCCCGACGATCTGTTGCAGCGCGGCCACGTGCCGGGTGAACGCGTCCCGCCCGTGCCGGGACAGTTTCACCGAGGTACGCGGCCGTTTACCGGCGTACCCCTTGCGGACCTCCACGTAGCCGGCCTCCTCCAGCGCGCTCAGCTGCTTGGACAGGGCCGAGTCGGACAGGCCGAGGGTGTCCCGGATGAACTTGAAGTCGGCCCAGTCGGCAGCGGCCAGCAGGGCGACGATGGACAGCCGGGTGGGCGCGTGGATCAGCTCGTCGAAGCGCGGCTCGACGGTGCCGGAACGCGGCGTACCGGTCGGGCCGGCGGCTGGCGCGCCGCCGGCCGGCCGGCCCTGGTGCGGCCCGGTCATCGGGTCGCTCCGGGCAGCGCCTCGTCCGCCCGGCGGGCCATGACCTGCCGCAGCCGGCGCATCAGCAACGGCCCGCCCAGCGCGATGCCGATCGCGGCGACGGTGTTGCCCGCGGTCGCCGGCCAGCGGAAGTCCAGTGCCATCAGCCCGAACCCGGCGGCTAGCGCGACCGCGAGGAGCACCCCGACGAACCCGATGATCAACCGGGCGCCGGGCCAACCCAGGTAGACCGGCCGGACCTGGGCCCGGCTGCGCGGGATGACACCCCAGATGGCGGCGTTGAGGCCGAGGACGAACACCGTGGTGCATACGCCGATCAGCACCGGGCGGTGCGATTCGATGCCGATGCTGAACACGATCATCAGCGCGCCGATCGCGCTCCAGAACCAGTCGGGGACGAATACCGACTCGACCACCTGCCGCTGCCGGGTACGGATCTCGTCCAGTGCCTGTACCGCGTCGTCGCGCGGCAGGTTCCCGCTCATCTCGCCCTCCCTTGCCTCAGTCGACAGTACTTGCCGACAGGGAAAGTGTCGCATCGACTTTCCGAGTGGGCAAGTACTTTCCTTGACCGGCGAGTTTTGTTCTCCGACGCTCCGGGTAACCCTGTACTGTCCCCGGACACGCAGGAGGAATCGTGACTGTGACAGGCATCATCTCAGCGATCATCGTCGGTCTGGTGATCGGCGCGCTGGGCCGGCTGGTCGTGCCGGGTCGGCAGAACATTCCGATCTGGCTGACGATTCTGGTCGGTATCATCGCGGCGTTCATCGGTACCGCGATCGCCCGCGCCTTCGGCGTGGCGACCACGTCCGGCGTCGACTGGATCGAACTGCTACTCCAGGTGCTTGTGGCCGCCGTCGGAGTGGGGCTGGTCGCCGGCATCGGTGGCCGCCGCGGCAGGACAACGTACTGACCCAACGACACGGCGGGGCCGCCCGGAGGAAACTCCGGGCGGCCCCGCCGATTTGGCGCCACCACGGTGCCGCGCGAGCGCAGGCGAGCGCCAGCTAACGCACCGAGGCGGGCGGCGCCTGGAGTGAGGAGCGCAGCGACGAGGGAAGGCGTCGGCTTGGGAGCCTCGGTGCCGCGCGAGCGCAGGCGAGCGCCAGCTAACGCAGCCAGGGGATCGAGCGGTCCAGCAGACCCCGCTCCTTGAGCTCCTTGCGCAGCGGGATCTCGTCGTCGACGTACCCGTCCCAGTTGATGCCCCAGTAGTTCGCGGTGTGCGGGGCGTCGCCCAGCAGCTGGCGCTGTACCGGGGTGCGGTTGCGGTACCACTCGCCGTCCCGGTCGAAGTGCAGCTCGTCGAGGGTACGGATCCAGCGGTAGGTGTATCCGACGAACAGCATCTTGCGGCTCACGTCGGACAGGTTGGTCGAGCGCGAGTGCCACTGGCGCCGGTCGAAGATGAACGCGTCACCCGGGTTCGCGGTGATCTCCAGCGTCCCGTCGGGGTCCGGGTTGTGCACGGTGAGGTCGGCCGGCCGGGGCAGTGAGTTCCACAGGTGGCTGCCCGGAATCACCTTCGTCGCGCCCCGTCCGGTCTCCGACAGGTCGGAGAGCACATAACCGACCTTGAGCGAGAACATCGGCCGCGGCACGTCCGGGTCCATCGTCTCCGGGTCGGAGTTCTGCCGGTACCCGTCCTGGTGCCAACCCCAGTACGGCTTCTCCGGCTCCCGTGCCGGCGGGGTCACGTCCAGGTGGTTGTGATGGGTGTAGATGTTCCACCCGGCCAGCCCCCACATGTACGGGAAGGCGATCGGGTGGGTCAGCAACTCGCCGAAGAGCTCGTCACGGGGCAGGAAGCCGAGGAGGTGCAGGGTGCCGTCCGGCCTGACGTTGCCCTTCTCCTTCTCCTCCGCGTAGACGCGGTCAACCGCCCCTTCGAGTGCGGCGCGATGCTCCTCGGTAAGGACGTTGCGCAGCAACAGGAAACCCTGCTGGAGGAACTCCTTGCGGTCGGCATCGCTGATCGGCTCGTACCCGGTGCGGTCGCCGTAGTCAAACGCGGTCATGCTTCGTCCCTTTGCTGTGATCGATTTGAGACACAAAGATTTTCGATGCTAACGCGAGTCGCGTTCACGCGGGGCCCCGCTCACGGGTACACGTCGGCGATCACCTGGTCGGTGGTCGGGGCCGAGGTCACCCTGGTCCAGCTGCCGGCTCTGCTGCTCCAGACCTGATCGCCGTAGCGAACCCGCTGGATGCCCTGGAAGGCCGCGTAGGAGACCAGCCAGTGGGCGTACTGCCAGCCGGCGCGGGTGTTGCCCGGGGTCAGCGTCACCTTGCCGTCCGTGCTGGCCGTGTGGCCGGTACCCCAGTCGGCGGCCACCAGGTCGACCAGGCCGCTGACCGCCGCGCCACCCCGCTGGCTGGGCGGGTCGGTGATCGTACAGTTGACCGCGCCGGCCTCCTCCCCGGTCAGCGCGCTGGCCAGCACCCGGGCCCGGTCCTCCCAGCGGGCGTACGCCGAGCCGTCCGCACTCTTCTGCACCGCCTGCGCGGCCTGGGCGACGGTCATGTCCTCCCAGCCCTTGATCTTGAGTAGGGCCTTGTAGAACTGGGCCGAGGCGTAGTGCGGGTCCATGATCTGCTCGGGGGTTCCCCAGTCCTGGCTCGGCCGCTGCTGGAACAGACCGAGCGAGTCGCGGTCACCGCCTTGCAGGTTCTGCAGTTTCGACTCCTGCAGCGCAGTGGCCAGCGCGACGGTCACCGCGTGGTCCGGTACCCCGCGCCGGATGCCCACCGCGGCGATGGTGGCCGCGTTGGCCATCTGTTCGGGCTCCAGGATCGCCTTCCCGCCGGCGTTGACCACGCACTGCTGGATCGGCAGCTGGATGGGCAGCCCGCCGGTCAGGCTCTGTACCCCGAGCCAGATGCCCAGGCCGGCGAGCGCGGTCAGCGCAACCAAGATCGCCAACACCACCCGCAGACGCACCGCCAAACCCCTTCCCTGGGCCCGAGTGCGAACAGCGTAGCCGGGGTCGGCAGGCCCACCCACCGCCGCGCGGACGGCTGGCACGAAGCCGGGACCAGCGGGATCAGTCAGGCACGATCCAGGCCGGGTCGCGCTTCTGCCGGTACGCGGCGACGCCCTCGACGCCCTCGTCGGAGTGGAAGTACGACACCGACAGCGCGGTCAGCTCGGCCAGCTCGGCGTCGAGCGGACCGGTACGCCGGTGCAGCAGCGCCTTGGTACCGGCGAGCGCGCCGGGCGCGGCCCGGCGCAGTCCTTCGAGGTACCGGTCCACCGTGGCGTCCAGCTCGGTCGCGGGTACCGCCGCGGTCACCAGGCCCACCTGCGCGGCCCGGGTGCCGTCGAACACCTCGCCGGTCAGGTACAGCTCAGCGGCGGCACGCGAGGTCAGCCGGGGCAGCACGGTGGCGGAGATCACCGCGGGGATCACTCCGATGCGTACCTCCGAGAAGGCGAAGGTGGCGTCGGTGGTGCAGACGGCGATGTCGGCGGCGGCGATCAGGCCCAGTCCGCCGGCCCGGGCCGGCCCACCCACCCGGGCCAGGACCGGTTTCGGGCAGTCCCACACTGCGGCGAGCAGCTCGCCCAGCCGGGCCGCGGGCAGCTCGCCGGTGCCCCGCGCCGCCTCGGTCTCGGCCAGGTCGACCCCGGAGCAGAACACCGGGCCGGTGTGGCTGAGCACCACCACCCGCACTGCCGGGTCGGTCGCGGCGTAGGCCACCAGGTCGAGCAGGCCGGCGATCAGGGCGCCGGACAGGGCGTTGCGGGTGGCCGGGCGGTCCAGCGTCAGCGTGAGTACGCCGCGCGCGGTCTCCGCCTGCACCGGCCCGTCACCGTCGTCGCTCATACCGGCACACTAGTGGTATGCCGGGCCTGCTTCCCGACGGTGACCCCGTCCCGCCTGACGGCGCGTTGCCGCCGTCGGCCCTGGGCGAGGTCGGCCGGCGCGGCTTCGGGGTGTACGTGCATGTGCCGTTCTGTGCGTCACGCTGCGGGTACTGCGACTTCAACACGTACACGGCGAGCGAGGGGGTGGCGTCGACCGGGTACGCCGACGCGGTGCTCGGCGAGCTGGCACTGGCCGGCCGGGTCCTGGCGGACCCGCCGCCGCCACAGGTGGACACGGTGTTCTTCGGCGGGGGTACCCCGACCCTGCTCGCCCCGGCCGAGCTCGGCCGGATCCTGGCCGCTATCGACCGCACCTGGGGTCTGGCGCCCGGTGCCGAGGTGACCACCGAGGCCAATCCGGAGTCGGTCAGCCCGGCATCCCTGGCGCGGCTGCGCGCCGCCGGGTTCACCCGGATCTCGCTGGGCATGCAGTCGGCCGCGCCGCACGTGCTGGCCGTACTGGACCGCCGGCATACACCCGGCCGGGCGGCCGCCGCCGCGGTCGAGGCACGCGAAGCGGGATTCGCAAACGTGAATCTCGATCTGATCTACGGTACGCCCGGGGAGACCGCCGCCGACTTCGCCGGATCGCTGGCCATGGCGCTCGACGCCGGGGTCGACCACGTGAGTGCCTACGCGCTGATCGTCGAGGAGGGCACCCGGCTGGCCGCCCGGATGCGTCGCGGGGAGCTGCCGTACCCGGACGACGACGTGGCGGCCGACCGGTACCTGGCCGCCGACTACACCCTCACCGGTGCCGGGTTCTCCTGGTACGAGGTGTCCAACTGGGCCCGTACCGACGCCGACCGGTCCCGGCACAACCTGCTCTACTGGACCGGCGGGGACTGGTGGGGCCTGGGCCCGGGCGCGCACAGCCACGTCGGCGGGGTCCGCTGGTGGAACGTCAAGCACCCCACCGCGTACGCGGCACGGGTTCGTGCCGGTGAGTCCCCGGGTCAGGCCCGGGAGATCCTCGGGCCGCGGGAACGGCAGACCGAGGGCGTCCTGCTGGGGCTGCGGCTGGCCGCGGGGCTCCCACTGTCCACACTGGACAGAGCTGGACGCGGGTCGGCCAGGCGGGCGCTGGCCGACGGCCTGCTGGACGCGGGTGCCTATGCCGAGCGGCGGGCCGTGCTGACCCTGCGGGGCCGGCTGCTCGCCGACGCCGTGGTGCGCGACCTGCTTCCGTAGGGGCCCGGGGAGCCACCCCGGGCCCCGTCCGGCTACTTGATGAGCGTGATCGACATCGGATATCGGTAGAGCTGGCCCTCATTGGCCCGCAGGCCGGCGATGATGCCGAAGACGATGCCGATGATGCACGCGGCGGCCACGCCGATGAAGCCGACCAGGATGCAGACCAGGATCCAGCTGACCACGCCGACGATCGACCAGAGCAGTTGGAAGTTGAGCGCGGCTACCGCGTGGGCCCGCGCGACCGGGGACTTGTTGCCCTGGACGAGCAGCGCGATCAGCGGCGGCACCCAGCCGCCGGTTCCGGCGCCGACGAACATGCCGAGGGCACCACCGAAGTGCGCGACCAGTGCCCAGGTCTTGTCCTCAGACGTGGGATAGCCGATCGGGGGCGGTACCGCCCCGGGAGGCGGGTACCCGCCGGGCGGGGGGTAGCCCCCGGGCGGCGGGCCGCTGGGACCGGGCGTGGAGCCGTCGTCCCAGGAATTAGGAGGTTGGGTCATGTGCGCCACCGTAGGGGTAACGGATCTAGTGACGCTAGTCACAGTATCCGGATGGTTTCGGACGAATCAGGCGTGCGGCCGGGCCTTTTTTGCCTGAGCAGGACTCACTTGATGATCGGAACGGAGAACGGGTACTTGTACAGCGTGCCCTCGTTGGCCTTGACGCCGGCGAGGATTCCGAAAATCACCCCGACCAGCCAGGTGGCGAACTGGACCAGCCCGAGCAGCAGGCCGATGAGGAACGCGAAGCCGCCCGGGGTGACGATGCCGTTGCAGATGCGCGCCACGAACAGGACGATCGCCAGGCCGCCGATCGGGATGAAGAAGTTGAGCGCGGCCTTGGCGTGCTCCTTGACCGTCGGGGACTGGTTGCCCCGGGCCAGCAGCGCGATCAGCGGCCCGACGAAGCCGAGCACGCCGGCCGAGATGAACGAGCCGACCGCGCCGCCGAAGTGCGCGACCAGCGCGTAGGTCTTGTCCTCGCTGCTCGGATAACCGGGCGGGGGCCCTGGTGTCCGGTAGCCGCCCGGCGGCGGGTAGCCCGGCTGGCCCGGTTGCTGGCCGTAGCCCGGCTGCTGGCCGTAGCCCGGCTGCTGGCCGTAGCCCGGTTGCTGGCCGTACCCGGGCTGGCTGTATCCCGGCTGCTGCGGCGGGGGAGCGCCGTAACCGGACGGCGGCTGTTGCGGGGGGTAGCTGTAGCCGGGGTTATCGGCGTTGGGATCCCAGGACTGGTTGGGTGGTTGACTCATGTGCGACAGGGTAGGGCCCGGCTGCCAGGCGAACCAGACAACAGACGGATCGCTGATCGCGGGACGGCGCTTGACGGAAGTAGACTGGCACTCGTTAACTTCGAGTGCCAGCGAGGCGGACACCGGCCGGACCGGAGCGTAAAGGAGGTCGACGATGGCGCTGGACGACCGCAAGCTCGAGGTGCTGCGCGCGATCGTCGAGGACTACGTCGAGACCCAGGAGCCGGTCGGCAGCAAGGCTCTGGTCGAGCGGCACCACCTGCGGGTGTCCCCGGCGACGGTACGCAACGACATGGCCGTACTGGAGGAGGAGGGATACATCCGCCAGCCGCACACCAGCGCCGGGCGGGTACCCACCGACCGCGGATACCGGCTGTTCGTCGACAAACTGTCCCGGATCAAGCCGCTGTCCCCCGCCGAACGCCGGGCCATCGAGCGCTTCCTCTACGGCGCGGTCGACCTGGACGATGTCGTACACCGGACGGTCCGGCTGCTGGCCCAGCTGACCCGCCAGGTGGCCGTGGTGCAGTACCCGAGCCTGAGCCGGTCCTGCGTACGCCACCTGGAGCTGGTCCCGATCTCCACCACCCGGCTGATGTTCGTCATGATCACCGATACCGGCCGGGTCGAGCAGCGCCTGGTCGAGCTGCCCGAACCGGCGGCCGAGAGCGACGTCACCCGGATGCGTACCCTCATCAACGAGAAGTTCGGCGGCGCGCGCCTGTCCGACACGCCGCCCCTGGTCCAAGCCTTGATCGAAGAGACTGACCAGGCCCTGCGGCGGCCGGTCGCGGCGCTGGCCAGCGTGCTGCTGGAGACCCTGGTCGAGCGCACCGACGAGCGGATCGCACTGGCCGGCACGGCCAACCTGACACGCGGTGGCATCCTGGACTTCCAGGGTTCGATCCGGCCGATCCTGGAGGCGCTGGAGGAGGAGGTCGTGCTGCTCAAGTTGATCGGCTCGGCCGAGCCCGATCCCACCGTCACGCGGGTACTCATCGGCGACGAGAACGAGATCGAGCACCTGCGTGGCACCTCGGTGGTCAGCACCGGGTACGGGCCAGGGAGGACAATCGTGGGCGGGCTGGGTGTGTTGGGCCCGACCCGGATGGACTACCCGGCCACCATCGCCACGGTCAGCGCCGTGGCGCGATACGTCGGCGACATCCTGGCGCGGAACTAAGGGTGAGGGCATAACGCAGTGGCCAAGGACTACTACGGGATTCTCGGCGTGCCCCGTGACGCCACCGCGGATGACATCAAGCGGGCCTACCGCAAGCTCGCCCGGCAGTACCACCCCGACATCAACCCGGATCCGGTGGCGCAGGAGCGGTTCAAGGAGATCAACTCGGCCTACGAGGTGCTCTCCGACGACCAGAAGCGGCAGATCGTCGACCTCGGCGGCGACCCGCTCTCCCCGGGTGCCGGCATGGGCCCCGGCGGCCCGGGCGCGGGCGGTCCGTTCGTCGGGTTCCAGGACATCATGGACGCCTTTTTCGGCACCGCGGCGGGCGGCGCCCGGGGACCCCGGCCGCGCACCCGCCCGGGTGCCGACGCGATCCTGCCGCTGCCGCTGGAGCTCAACGAGACCGCGTTCGGTGTCGAGGCCCCGATCACGGTGGACACCGCCACGCTCTGCCAGACCTGCCGCGGCGCCGGCACCGCGCCCGGTACCCACCTGGCCACCTGCGAGGTGTGCGGCGGGCGCGGCGAGGTGCAGTCGGTACAGCGGACCTTCCTCGGCCAGGTGGTCTCGTCCCGGCCCTGTAGCGCCTGTGCCGGGTACGGCACCGTGATCACCAACCCGTGTCCCGGCTGTGCCGGAGATGGGCGGGTACGCACCCGCCGTACGTTGACCGTGAAGATCCCGGCCGGGGTCGAGGACCAGATGCGCATCCGGCTGGCCGGGCAGGGCGAGGTCGGTCCGGGCGGTGGGCCCGCCGGCGACCTCTATGTCGAGATCCACGAGCGGCCGCACGACGTGTTCTCCCGCAAGGGTGACGACCTGCACTGCCGGGTCACCCTGCCGATGACGGCCGCCGCGCTGGGCACCCGGCTGACCATCAAGACCCTCGACGGCGAGGAGAACATCGAATGCCGCGCCGGCACCCAGCCCGGCTCGACGCTGCGGATCCGGGGCAAGGGGGTACCGCACCTTCGCGGGGCCGGGCGTGGCGACCTGTTCGTCCACCTCGACGTGCGCACCCCGACCAAACTCGACGCCGAGCAGGAACGGATCCTGCGCGAGTTCGCCAAGACGCGCGGTGAAGAGGTCGCCGAGCTGTCCAAGCAGGGCGGCTTCTTCTCCCGGATGCGCGACGCCTTCAACGGGCACGCGTGAGCCTGCCGCTCTTTCTGGTTGATTCGCTCGACGTCACGGTGCTCGACGGGCCGGAGGGGCACCACGCGGCCGATGTCATGCGGCTGCGGGTGGGCGAAGGGCTGCTGCTCGGTGACGGGCGCGGCGGCATGGCGTCCGCGGTGGTCCGGGCCGCCGGCAAGGGCCGGCTCGATCTGTCCATTGTGGAGCGCTGGTACGCCGACCCGCCGGCCCCGCGTCTCGTGGTGGCCCAGGGCATCGCCAAAGGGGACCGGGGTGAGCTGGCCGTCCAGGCGATGACCGAGGTCGGGGTCGACGAGATCGTGCCCTGGGCGGCGCTGCGCTCCGTGGCCCGCTGGAAGGACGACCGGCCGCTGGAGCGGTGGCGCTCGACCGCCCGTGAGGCAGCCAAGCAGGCGCGCCGGGCCTGGCTTCCGGTGGTGTCCGCGCTGGTCTCAACCTCCGATCTGGCGCCGCGGGTCACCTTCGTGCTGCACGAGACGGCGACCGCTCGCCTGTCCACTGTGGACATTCCAGGGTCCGACGAGCTGGTGTTGGTGGTCGGACCCGAGGGTGGTGTCGCACCCGAGGAACTCGCCGCCTTCACGGCCGCCGGCGCGGTACCGGTCCGGCTCGGCGACACCGTCCTGCGTACCTCGACGGCCGGGGTCGCCGCGCTGTCCGTCCTCAGTGGACGGTTGGGGCGCTGGTAGTCGCGATGGCGATTCCCGACCCGGCCCGGTATCCGGACGTCGTCGACGGCCTTCGCAGGGCCTATGACCGCGGCGCCGTCGACCGTGACGGCATGGCGAAGACCGGGTGGAAGCTTGCCGAACGGGCGCTGTTCCTGGGACGACTGCGGGACCGGAGGTGCACCCGGCTACTGGAGATCGGTGCCGGTACCGGGCAGGACAGTCGGTTCTTCCAGGACAACGGCCTCGAGGTGGTCGCGACCGACCTGTCCCCGACGATGGTCAGCTACTGCCGGCAGAAGGGCATCGATGCCCGGGTCATGGACTTCCTGCACCTGGACTTCCCACCGGAGTCGTTCGACGCTGTCTATGCATTGAACTGCCTGCTGCACGTACCGAACGCCGACCTGCCGTCGGTCCTGGACGTCATCCACGCGGTACTGCTTCCGGGCGGGTTGTTCTTCCTCGGCGTCTACGGCGGCGAGCAGGCTGGCGAAGGCACCCTCGCGGATGACCGCCATGACCCGCCCAGGTTCTTCTCGTGGCGCACCGACGAGCAGATCCAGCGGTACGCCGCCCGGTGCTTCGATCTCGTGGACTTCCATGTCGTCGAGGAGGACGGGATCCATTTCCAGTCGTTGACCCTGCTCCGCCGGCCCGGCCGGCGAACCGGGGAGCTATCGTGAGCCGATGTCGGACTCGTCGGCGCGGGACAGGCGGCTGCGCCGGAGGTGGGACCGGGACGCCGACTCGTACGACCGGCAGACCGCGTACGCCGAGCGCCGGTTCTTCGGCGACAGCCGGCCGTGGCTGTGCCGGCAGGCGACCGGCGACGTGCTGGAAGTCGCCGTCGGCACCGGCCTGAACCTCGCGCACTACCCGGACGACGTCCGGCTCACCGGCGTGGAGTGGAGTGCCGGGATGCTCGCCGTGGCGCAGCGGCGGGCCGACGCGTTCGGCCGGACGGTCGACCTCCGGCAGGGTGACGCGCAGGCGCTGAGCTTCCCCGACGCGCACTTCGACACGGTGGTCTGTACGTTCGCGCTCTGCGGCATCCCGGACCAGTGCCTGGCACTCAACGAGATGGCGCGGGTGCTGCGGCCGGGCGGGCTGCTGCTGCTCGCCGACCATGTGGGGTCGACCGTCTGGCCGGTACGGGTGTTGCAGTGGCTGGTGGACGCCGTCTCCGTACCGCTACAGGGGGAGCATTACGCGCGCCGGCCGCTGCCGCTGGTACGGGCGATGGGCTTCACCATCGAGCGGCACGAGCGTTTCCTGCTCGGCGTCATCGAGCGGTTCGCGGCCCGCAAGCCCGACCGGTGACCGGGCGAGCCGTCGTTACATCGATACCGTAAACGGGTATCAATCCCCTCGTTCTTGCCGCCGGGGAGGCGAGTCGATCGAAGGAGGACAGATGCGCTACGGATCGGTGACCGCGGTGATCATCGCGATCTGGTTGATCATCGGGACGATAGCGGCCGGACAGCGTGGCTACTTCAGCAACTCCAACAGCAACTGCGCCTCGGCGGGTACCACGATCGTAACGATCATCGCCGGACCGTTGAACTATGTGGGAGTCAACCCGAAGGTCACCAACTGTCAGGTGCCGCAGCCGTCGAAGTGACGACAACGCAAGGGCCGCCCCGGGAGGTGTCCGGGGCGGCCCTTCGCATCCGGTTACGGAGTGGGGTCGGTGAGGATCTGGTACGGGTCGCCGTAGGTCCGCCACTTCAACGGTGGCCTCAGCTCGTAGTTCTTGGCCGCGAGGAACAGCCGCTGCTCGGTGTCCACCCGGCTGGTGTCGCTGTGCGCCTCCTCCTCCTTCATCACGGCCTTGCGCACGTCGAGGAAGGCGTTGAGGTACCTGACCAGGTCGCCACCCTGCGACGGCGGCTTGGCCTTGCGGATCGCGGCCGCCCGGATCCCGCCGAAGCTGGAGTGGTCGCTACCCGGGCCGTGCATGACGATCGCGTCGTAGTAGATGAACTGGCCCAGGATCGGCAGCCCGTCCGCCTTGGCCTGCGCGACGGCCGGGTTGAAGTAGACCCGGTCGCGCTCGTCGTTCTGCGCCTGCTGGAACGCCTTGTCCCCGGCCGCGGTCTTCCAGTCGTTGACAAACGGGGTACCCAGGCCGGCGTGTGACGCGGTGCCGTTCACCTTGTGCAGGGCGGGCAGGTACTTGGCGAGGATGTTGCCCGGCTTGCGCTTGGTGTACAGCTCGACCAGGTCGACCATGTCGCCGGTACCGGAGCAGAAGCCGATGATCCCGGCGGTGTAGCCGCGCCCGTCACCGATGTCCTCGATGTACCGGTACTGCGCCTTCCAGTTCAGCGAGGAGTTCTCCGCGCTGGAGACCAGCTCCATCGCGATCTCCTTCTTCACCGGGTCGCTCAGGTCCTTGTGCGAGCCGGGCTGCGTCGGCGAGGGCGACGGCTTGGTGGGAGTCGGCGTCGGCCTGGTCGGGGTGGGGGTCGGGTTGCCACCCGGGTCGGTCCCGTACACCTTGAACTCGAACAGCGAGTACCCGTACGCCGTGCCGCGCCTGGTACCGAGCAGCCGCACGTACCGCCCGTCGCCGGACAGGCCGGTCAGGTCGTCGGTCGCCCCGTTGCCGGTCGTGGTGCTGTAGATGGTCGCCCAGGTGCTGCCGTCAGTCGACGTCTGGATCTGGTACGCCTTGCCGTACGCCGCCTCCCAGAGCAGGTTCACGTGGGTGACGTGCTTCTTGGCCCCGAGGTCGACCCGGATCCACTGTGGATCGACACCCTCCTTGCTGCCCCAGCGGGTGGTGGTCTTGCCGTCGAAGGCGTTCGCCGGGCCGAGCGAGGAGCTTTCCACCGACGAGGACGTCGCCGGCTTGCCTTGGGAGAGAAGGGTTTCGCTGGCCGCCCCGGCGCCGACGGCCATGGCGACGGTTACGGAGAGCGCGACAACCGCCGCGCCGGTCAGGCCGATGAGCCTGCCAGAGATCTTCACGGGAGCGATCCTCCAGCTTACGTCAGTAAGGATTACTGACAGATAGGACCATCAGCGAGCATCGATGTCAACCGTGGCCACCGCAAAACTCGTTCGGTTCGCTAGGTGCGACCGAGAGTGAATCTATAGACGTCCATCGTTCGCTCGGCAATCGACGACCAGGAGAACTCCTCGACCGCCCGCTGCCGCCCGGCCCGGCCCATCTCGGCCGCCCGCTTGGGTTCGGCGAGCAGTTCGCCGATGGCCGCCGCGAGGTCCGCGATGAAACGATCAGGAGCGATGGGGGTACCGGTGCCGTCGGTCGCCTGCTCGATCGGTACCAGCAGGCCGGTCACCTCGTGCTCGACCACCTCGGGGATGCCCCCGGTGGCCGTGGCCACCACGGCGGTCTCGCAGGCCATCGCCTCCAGGTTGACGATGCCCATCGGCTCGTAGATTGACGGGCAGACGAAGACCGTGCTGTGCGTGAGCACCTGGATCACCTCGTGCTTGGGCAGCATCTCGGGGATCCACACGACGCCGTGCCGGGTGGCGCGCAGCTCGGTCACCAGCGCCTCGACCTCGGCGGCGATCTCGGGGGTGTCCGGAGCACCGGCCAGCAGCACCAGCTGTGCCTCGGCCGGCAGCGACCGGGCCGCCCTGAGCAGGTAGGGCAGGCCCTTCTGCCGGGTGATCCGCCCGACGAAGACCACGCTGAGCCGGTCCGGGTCGATGCCCAGCCGTTCGACGGCACCGGTCTGCGGGTCGGGGGCGTACTGGTTGGTGTCGATGCCGTTGTGCACGACCCGTACCCGCTCGGGGCGGACCGCCGGGTAGGCCCCGAGGATGTCCCGCTTCATGCCCTCCGAGACCGCGATGACCGCGTCGGCGTTCTCGATGGCGGTGCGCTCTGCCCAGGACGAGAGCGCGTACCCGCCGCCGAGCTGCTCGGCCTTCCACGGCCGGAGCGGCTCCAGGCTGTGCGAGGTGACCACGTGCGGTATCCCGTAGAGCAGCTTCGCGACGTGGCCGCCGAGATTGGCGTACCACGTGTGGCTGTGTACCAGGTCGGTACCCGTACAGCCGGCGGCCATCTCCAGGTCGACGCCGAGCGTGCGCAGCGCGGCGTTGGCACCGGCCAGCCCGGGCGGGTCGGGGTAACCGAGCACACCGGGCTCGTCCCGCGGCCCGCCGAACGCGTGCACCCGCACCTCGGCCAGCCGGCGCAGCTCCCGCGCGAGGTACTCGACATGTACCCCGGCGCCGCCGTAGACCTCCGGCGGGTATTCCCGGGTGAGTAGATCGACGCGCACCCCCGCACCCTAACCCCGAAGTCGCCGGTTCCGCTGGTGCTGCGCGGCTTCGCTGGTTAGCGTTCAATCATGGCGAAAGTCCTGGCGATCGTCCTCGCTGGCGGCGAGGGCAAGCGACTGCTCCCGCTGACGGCCGACCGGGCCAAGCCGGCGGTACCCTTCGGCGGGATGTACCGGATGGTGGACTTCGTGCTGTCCAATCTCGCCAACGCCGGGTTCCTCAAGATCGTGGTGCTGACCCAGTACAAGTCGCACTCGCTGGACCTGCACATCACCAAGACCTGGCGGATGTCCACGCTGCTGGGCAACTACGTCACGCCGGTACCCGCACAGCAGCGGTTGGGCCCGCGCTGGTTCGCCGGCTCCGCGGACGCAATCTTCCAGAGTTTCAACCTCATCTACGACGAGAACCCCGATTACGTCATCGTGTTCGGTGCCGACCACATCTACCGGATGGACCCGCAGCAGATGGTCCGCGCGCACATGGACTCCGGGGCGGGCGTGACGGTCGCCGGCATCCGCCAACCGCTGTCGCTGGCCAACCAGTTCGGGGTCATCGAGGTGGCCGGGGACGGCCGGCGGATCAGGTCGTTCCGGGAGAAGCCGACGGACGCGGTCGGCCTGGTCGACTCGCCGGACGAGGTCTTCGCCTCGATGGGCAACTACGTCTTCACCACGAAGGCGTTGCTGGAATCGCTGACCAAGGACGCCCGCGACCCGAGCAGCAAGCACGACATGGGCGGCAACATCATCCCGATGCTGGTCGAGCGGGGCGAGGCCAACGTCTACGACTTCCGCGACAACGAGGTACCCGGCACCACCGACCGGGACCGCGGGTACTGGCGCGACGTGGGGACGCTGGACTCCTTCTACGACGCGCACATGGACCTCATCTCGGTGCACCCGGTGTTCAACCTCTACAACTTCCAGTGGCCGGTGCTGACCGGGCACCTGCCGTGGCCACCGGCCAAGTTCGTCCACGGCTTCGGGGAACGGGTCGGCCGGGCGATCAACTCGATGGTCTCGCCGGGCGCGGTGATCTCCGGTTCGCTCGTGGAGCACTCCATCCTCTCGCCGAACGTACGGGTGCACTCGTACGCGCACGTGGACGGGGCGGTGCTGATGGAGGGCGTGGACATCGGGCGGCACGCGGTGGTGCGCAGGGCGATCCTCGACAAGAACGTGGTGGTACCCGAGGGCGCCGAGATCGGTGTCGACCTCGACCTGGACCGCAAGCGGTTCACCGTCTCCGACGGCGGGATCGTGGTGATCGGCAAGGGCCAGCGGGTCGAGTCCTGAGCGGCGTCACAGCGGTTCCTGAGCGGCGTCACGGCAGCGGGATCGAGTTCACCGCCTTGACCCGCGGCACCGCACCGGTCGTCGTCGTACAACCCGCCAGGCGGTACCCCTTGGTGTTGTTGATGCTCAGGTCGAACGCGCCGGTGCTCCGCTGCACCTTCGAGTCGATCCACTGCACCACCTTGCCGTCGTCGACGGCGTACGCCGGGCGCCCGTCGGACCGGTCGAACCGCACCACTGTGTTCCGGAACATGACTCCCGCGACGTGGCGCAGCCAGAACCCGTACGCCGGGCGGGTACCGAACTCCCGGGGCCGGTAGAGGCTCAGCCCCTCCGGGGGAGTGGCGTTGGCGTCCGAGGCCGGGTGCCCGCCGGGCACGGTCAGGCTCACGTTGGTGAAGCTGATGTCGCTGATCGCCGCGCCGGGCGAGCCGACCAGCGTGCTGGCGTACTCCGGGGCACCGGCCACCGGCAGGGGCGTGGTCAGGTGGCTTCCGGTGAGGTCGCTGACCGTGACCCCGGAGATGCTGCCGGGCCCCGGCTTGCCCGGGCAACTGCCCCGGCCGCCGAGCCGGATGAAGACCGGGCTGGACACCCGGGTCTCGGTGACGCCGGTGAAGTGGATGTCGCTGATGTGCCCACCGTCCAACGACACCACGCCGAGGCCGGCCTTGCCCGCGCCCGGGATGGTGATGTTCTGGAACACCGCGTCCCGGAAGTCGCCACACGACTCGACACCGAACTGGATCGCGTTGTTCTTGGTGGACAGGATCGTGGTGTCGTGTACCCGGATGTGCTCGCTGACAAAGGTACGGCCGAGCGCGAAGTCACTCTTGAAGGACAGCCCGTCGTCCACGCCCTCGATACGCGAGTGGCTGACCTCGACGTTCCAGCTGTTGATGAGGTTCACCCCGTCGCGGTCGCGCGGCTGCGAGGACAGCACGTTGAAGTGGTCGAGCAGGATGTCGTGGCAGCCGTTCATCAGCACCGCGAAGTGCCCGCCGTGGCGGAGGGTGGCATCCCGCAGTGTCACGTTCGCGCACCGGGTCAGGGACAGCAGCTTGTCGCCCTTGCCCTTGGCGGGTGCGTTGTCCTTCACCAGACCTTCGCCGTCGATCGTGCCGGTACCGGTGATCGCGAAGTTGGTGATGTTGTTGCCCCACAGCAGGGCGTTGTGGAAGTGGCTGTGCCCGTAGTCCTGGTACCTGGAGAACGCGTTGGGCTCCGGTGCGTCGAAGCCGCTCGATGCCGCCCGGATCCGCGCCCCGGCGCTGAGTTGCAGCGTGATGTTGCTCTTCAGGTGGATCGAGCGCGACTGATACGTACCCGCCGGGAAGACGACGACCCCGCCCGGCGCCTTGCTGGCCGCGGTGATCGCCTTGTCGATGGCATCGTCGTCCAGGGACCTGCCGTTGCCCTTGGCACCGAAGTCCTTGACGTTGAACGTGGTCGGCGCGGCGTGCGCGAGCGTCGGCTGCACCGCGACGACCAGGATCGCGGCGGCGGCCAGCGTACCCAGTCGGGTGGTCGGCTTCATCTTTGTCCTCCCGCGATCGGCGGCGTACGGCAACCGACCTCGCGCGGGCGGGCATCGAAGTCCTTCAAAACATATGAGGCTACCGGCGGCACCGTCAAGCTCGCGTCCAAGCCGGCGGACTGGTCTCCGGGGGAAAGTCCGCTACGGTCGGGGGAGTGGCAGCAGAGCGAGGGACTCCCGAACCCACCTCGGTGGCGTTTGAGCTGGGCCGGCGCCGGGTGTTCGCGAGGGCGCTCGACTGGCCCGGCTGGTGCCGGGCGGGCCGGGACGAGGTGGCTGCCCTGGACGCGCTCGCCGTGACCCAGCCCCGCTACCAGCTGGTCGCCGCCCGGGCTGGGTTGGACTTCCCGGCCGAGCTGGCCGAGCGCCTGGTGGTCACGGAGCGGCTGCCCGGCGACGCGACCACCGACTTCGGCGCGCCCGGCAAGATCGCCGAGGCTGACAAGCTTCCGCTCGCACCCGCCGAAGCGCTGCGTCGGGCCGAGCTGATGGCCGCCGCGTGGGCCGTGTTCGACCAGGTGGTCGCGGCGGCGCCGGAGACGCTGCGGAAGGGACCGCGCGGTGGCGGCCGGGACCGGGACGCGATCGTCGCGCACGTCCGGGAGGCCGAATGGTCCTACGCCCGCAAGCTCGGGCTCCGGCTACCCGCGCCGGTCAACGCCGCGGCGGCGGTGGCCCAGCAGCAGGCGATCCTTGAGGCGCTCTGCCAGCCGTCCGACGGTACGGCGGGGACCGGTAAGGCGTGGCCGCCCCGGTATGCCACCGGGCGCATCGCCTGGCATGTGCTCGACCACGCCTGGGAGATCGAGGACCGCACCAGGTAGTTACCCTACCGGGTGGTAATTTCGGCCCGGACCGGGCGCGCGCGGCTGGACGGCGCGCCCTATCATTCGAAAACGTGCCCAAAGCCGAGCTGTCGGCCCCGGTCGATCCGATCGCCCCGCCGCCGGAATCTGGCCGCAGCCGCGTCGGGGTGGCCGTTGCCACGGTGATCGCGGTGCTCGCCCTGGGCGTCGGGATCCCGGTGTTCTCGGTGCTCACCGGCCCCGGGGGTCCGTTCGCGCCAGCCGACGCGGACGCTCCGGCCGACGCCGGCGGCATCCCGGTCGTACACGTCTCGTTACCCGAGGTCAGCACCGCCGGGCCGGATCCGGGTCCCAGCCCGTCGCTGTCGACCACACCCGGCTCGGCCGGCCCCTCGCCGACCTCGGCGACCCCGGCGGTACCGCCGGCAACCGGGACCCTTCGGGCCCGGTACCAGACGACCGGGCAGCTCGGCGCGAACAGCTATGGGGGACAGGTGACGATCAGTAACCTGGGCGGCACCGCGGTCGACGGCTGGACGGTGCGGATCACCCTGCCGGCCGGCGAGCGGGTGTCGGACGCGGCGGGCGTGCACTCCACGCAGGACGGGACGACCGTGACGTTCACCCCGATCGGCCGCAACAAGGTCGTCCCGGCGCAGGGGACGGTGCGCTTCACCTTCGTTGTGGCCAACGGTTCCGGCGCCCCGACGGGGTGTACGGTCGACGGCCGGCCCTGCGACTGATGCCTCCGCACCGCAACCCGACGTCGAGCTGATCGGCGAGCGGAACCGTGGCGCTGAGCCGGTTGTCGACGGCCAGCTGCGGCGACCGGCTCACACTTCCGAGAGGTGGACGTGGTTCATGTGGTCGCCGGAGGGCGTACCGTCGCCGTGGTAGTAGTGCCAGCCGACGCTGGGTTCCCAGATCTGGTGGTACCAGATGACATACATCACCCCGAGCCGGCTGGCGTTGGCGATGAAGTAGCCGGCGAGCCGGTTGCCGTAGTCGCGGTCCGAGCCGCTGGCGATGCCACCGAAGCCACCGGCCGCGGCAGCGAAGTCACAGGCCCGGCCGAGCGGATGCTGACCCCAGGTGGACTGGCGCCAGCACGCGGTGTAATGGTTGAAGCCGGCCTTCCGGGCCTGTTGCAGCGCATGGAGGGTACGCGGGGTCAGGCAGCCACTCGTGGTCGGGTCCTTGACCGAACAGGACTCGCGCGGCCAGCTGCCGTCCGGGTTGCGCGGGGCCGGATCGGCGCTCGGTGCCGGGATCACCACACCCGTGGTCGGTCCGCCCTTGGCCACATCCAGCGCCTGCTTGATCTGCGCCTTACGCCGTTGCAGCTCGTCGGTCTGTACCTTGGCGGTGTTGACCGCCTGGTCCAGTGCGGCCTGGGTCTGCGCGGCGGTGTCCTGTAACGCCAGCAGCTCGTGCAGCTGGTGGTCCTCGTTACGGCCGAGCTGCCGCAGCGCCGCCGCGCGCTCGACGAAGTCGTCCGGCGAGGTGCTGTCCAACATGGTCGCGAAGGTGCTCAGCGGCCCCGTCCGGTATGCCGCGGCGGCCACCACGCCGACCTCGGTGCTCAGCTCGGCCAGCCGTACCTTCGCGGCGGCGAGCTCGTCGCGGAACTGCTGCTGCTTGGCCACCGCCGTGTCCAGCCGGCCCTTGGCGTCCATCCAGGCGCGGGTCGCGGTCTCGAACTGGTCCTGGAGTGAGCCGCTGGGCGGCGGCGCACCGTCCGGGTTGTCCGGATCCGCATGCGCCGGTACCGGTGCCGACACCAGCAGCGCCACCACGGCGAGCACTGCCAGCAGCCGGCGGATCGGTCTCATGAATACGCGGACCCTCTCGCAGGGAACGATGCCGGCGGACAGCCTACCGGGTCGTCAACCGCCGAGGAATCTCCGGTGACGCAACAGGCCCGCCCGGGACCAAAGTGGCTACTGTCCCGGGCGGGCCTCGTTACTTTCCGCCCGCGGTCAGCCACACCCCTGTACTGACCGCGGGAACGACGTTACCGAGCGGCGATGACGGGTACGTCGCACCACTGTGTCGGCGGCGTTAAACGCGTACCACCATCTTCCCGACCTCAGGGCAGGCGCCTGGGGGTGCGGATCCGTGCGTAAGGGTTCATGCTTACCAAGTCCCGGCTTTACCAAGTTCCGGTCTTGCCTCGGGGCCGTGGATCAGACAGAGTTGACTGCGCAGTGCGAGCTGAGTACTACAGTCCGCAAAACTGCCGAGTGATATGCCCACCCGAATGTGGTAGAAAGTACCCGCTCACGTTTCGCCCCCGACCCAGTCCCCGACCGGAGCGGTCCCGCCCGCGAGCAACAAGGCTGCTACCGCAGCCGACCTGGAGGCTCGATGTCCACCCTGTCGATCACCGCGCGTACCGACGCCGGTGGCACCGTCCATCTCCGCCCGACCGGGGAGATCGACGGCGACAACGCCCACGAGATCCGGGAGGCGGTCAGCGGCCTGCTGGCCACCGGGAACCCCCGGGCGATCAAGATCGACATGGTTGACGTGGGTTTCATCGACTCGATGGGGATCGGCGCTCTCGTGCACTGCTACCACGCGGCGGCGGCCAGCGGGGTACGCCTGATCGTGTGCAACCCCACCGCATACGTGCACCGGCTGCTGTACGTGTCCGGACTGCTCGGCCTCTTCGGCTCCCCGGCCCGGCCGCCGGAGCAGCTGCGCGAGCCGGCCTACTAGGCGGGGCGCCGGGAGGCTAGGCGGCGCGCCAGGAGTCGTCGGTGCCGACCGTGGTCAGCCGCTGGGTGGCCCGGGACAGCGCCACGTAGAGGGTACGCCGGCCGGACGGGGACTCGGTCAGGATCGCACCCGGCTCGACGACCAGCACGCCGTCGTACTCCATGCCCTTGGCTTCCAGCGAGGTGACCGTCTGCAACCTGGCCGGCTGGAGTCCGGCGAGCCAGCCGGCCACCTCGTCCCGGGTCGCCTGGGTGGCCACCACGCCGACCGTCCCCTCGACCTCGGCGAGCAACCCGAGCGCGGCGCGCCGGACCTCCGTCGGCAGTTCGGTGGTGACCACGTGGCGGGGCGGTACGCCACTGCGCCGTACCGCCACCGGCAGCTCGATGTCCGGCTCGGCCTTGCGTACCACGTCGGCGGCGACCGCGAAGATCTCCGCGGAGTTGCGGTAGTTGGTGGTCAGCACATGCTCGCTGCGGCGCCGGCTGCCCAGTGCGGCGTCCCGGGCCCGGGCGGTCTCGGCCGGGTCGCCGGCCCACGCCGACTGGGCCGGATCGCCCACCACCGTCCAGCTCGCGATGCTGCCCCGCCGGCCGATCATCCGCCACTGCATCGGGGAGACGTCCTGCGCCTCGTCGACCACGATGTGCGCGTACTCCCGGTAGTCCGCGGGGCGCTCGACCGCCTGCGCCCGGGCCGCGGCCACCCGGTCGGCGTATGTGGTCACCTCGCGCACCCCTTGCACGGTGTACGGGTCGGCGCTCCGGCGGGGCGGGGCGGGCGGGGTACCGAGCAGCTCGTCCAGTTCGTCGAGCAGGGCCACGTCCTCGACCGACGGGCCGTGCCCGGGCAGCTCGGCCAACGAGCCGGTCAGCGCGGTCACCTCCGGGCCGGAGAGCATGCCGTTGCCGTACCGCCGGGCCCGGTCCGGCTCGGCCAGCCAGGCCAGTACGTCCAGCGGGCGCAGCCGGGGCCACCAGGCGCGCATGAACGAGGTGAACTCGCGCCGCTCGGCGATGTCGGCGGCGAACTCCTCCCGCGCCGGTACCGCCGACCTGCCCAGCAGGGACACCGCCTGCCGCCACAGGGCGTCGAGCAGCTGGCCGGCCGCCTTGGGCCGCACCGCGTTGCGCTTGGCACCACCGGAGAGCAGGTTGTCGCGTACCCCGGAAAGCTCGCCGCTGTCCAGGCGCAGCAACGTATTCCGGTAGAGCAGGCGGAGCTGGTCCGGCGCGGCCGGCGGGTCGTCGCGCACCGCCCGGCCGAGCACCCTGGCCATCCGCAGCGACCCCTTCACGGCGGCCACGTGGGCCGGGTCGTGCCGGGTCGCCTCGATGCCGACCACCAGGGAGCCGAGCGAGGCGAGGGTGACCTCGTCCTCGCCCAGCGATGGGAGCACCCGGCCGATGTAGGTGACGAACACCGGGGACGGCCCGACCACCAGCACACCGCCGCCGGCGAACCGCTGCCGGTCGTTGTAGAGCAGGTATGCGGCCCGGTGCAGGGCCACCGCGGTCTTGCCGGTGCCCGGGCCACCGCGCACGATCGTCACGCCCAGGGCGGGGGAGCGGATCGCCTCGTCCTGCTCCTTCTGGATGGTGGCCACGATGTCGCGCATGCCGGTACCGGTGGCCCGGGCCAGCGTGGCGACCAGCGCCCCGTCCCCGATCACCCGCATGTCCGGCGGCGCGGACTCCGGGTCGAGCAGGTCGTCCTCGACCCCGGTGACCTTCTCGCCGGAGGACTGGATCACCCGGCGCCGGACCACGCCCATCGGGTCGACCGGGGTGGCCCGGTAGAACGGCGCGGCGGCCGGAGCCCGCCAGTCGATCACCAGCGCGCGCGCTTCCTCGTCGCGCAGCCCGAGCCGGCCGACATACCGGGTCTCCCCGCCGTGCAGGTCCAGCCGGCCGAAGACCAGCCCGTCGTGCTCGGCGTCGAGCAGCCGGCGCCGCCGGGCCGCGTGGAACACCATCGCATCCCGCTCGACCAGCGCTGCGTGGGTACCGGCGCGGGCCATCTGGTATCCGACCGCCTCGATCTGGGCGGTCTCCTTCTTGATCACTTCGAGCCGGGCGTACACCCGGTCGACGTGCCGCTGCTCGGCGGCGATCTCCTCAGCGGCGGACGCGGTCATGGCCGCCCGCCGGTGCTTCCTCGGCCTGCGCTGCCCCATCGACCTCGGACAGCGCACGGTTGGCCCGACGCCGGAGCATCATCATGGCCACGATCCCGCAGACTATCGCGACCAGCAGGGCCACCCAGGAGAACCCGCTCAGCCACTTCTCGGCCGCCCGGCCCAAGCCCCAGATCAGGAAGGCGGTCCCGCACGCCCAGACGATCCCGCCGCTCGCGTTGGCGAGCAGGAAGCGGGGGTACGGCACCTTGAGCGCGCCGGCGAGCGGACCGGCGAGGATCCGTAGCAGCGCGACGAACCGGCCGAAGAACACCGCCCAGACGCCCCACCGGTCGAACGACTGCTCGGCTGTTGCCAGGTGCCGTGGGCCGAGATGTCGGGGGAACCGGCGACCCATCCGCGCCAGCATCCGCCGGCCGCCCCGCCGGCCGATCGCGTATCCGATGGAGTCGCCGACGATCGCGCCGATCGTCGCGGCGATCGCCACCCACCAGATGTCGACCGTCCCGTTGGCGGCCAGCAGCGCCGCGCTGATCAGGGTGATCTCGCCCGGCAGCGGGATGCCCAGGCTTTCCACCCCGACCACCCCGCCGACCAGGAGATAGACCAGGACTGGCGGTAGCAAGGCTAGCCAGTGCTGCACCTGATCCATCGCCGGCTCCCTTCGAGGCCCTCACATTACGGCAGCGAAGCCCGCGCCAGTGGCGCGGGCTTCGTGGTGACTACCGGCTCAGGATTCGAAGACACCCGCGTCGACGAGGCGCTTCTCGGTCGCGTCCCAGCCGTCGCCGGGATGGGACGCGGCGAGCGCGGTCAGCTCGGCGCGCAGCTTGGGGCCGTGCCCGGCGCCGGTCAGCACCCGGATCTCCTCGACGAACGCGTCGGAGTCGGTGCGCAGGTGCACGGTCTTGCCATTGGTGAGGTTGCGGACGTATGCGTGCTTGCCGTGGTTGAGCGGGATGAGGTACTTGTACTCACCGAGCACGCTCAGCGCGCCGCCCGCCGCTCCGGCCTGACCGGCGCGAACGGATGCGCGGGCGGTCTTGGAGGTGTTGCTCGCCACGCGGGGACTCCTGTCGATACTTGCGGGATTTGAGTAGCGACGAGTCTACCCGACCCGCCGGTTCAGGCGCTGCGGGCGGCCGGGCAGGCCGCCGATCGATGCAGCCGTTCGGTGGGAATTTCGCGATTCGCTGGCGCCACTTGCGTCGCGGCGGCATCATAGGGGCGTCGCGGGAGATCACTCCGCAGCGAAGCAGGTCGTAGGGGAAGACGCACCTGCCAGCTCCGGGGAGGTCAACCGTGCCTACGCGTGGCGTCGTGTACGTCCACTCAACCCCGCTCGCCGTGTGTCCACACGTCGAGTGGGCGATCGCGCGCGTCCTCGCCTCGCCGGTGAGCCTGCAATGGTCCGCCCAGCCGGTCGAGCCGGGTGCCCGGCGCGCCGAGTGCAGCTGGTCGGGCCGCCCCGGTACGGGTGCCGAACTGGCCGCTGCGCTGCGCCAGTGGCCGATGATCCGCTTCGAGGTCACCGAGGAACCCAGTCCCGGCGTGGACGGGCAGCGTTTCATGCACGTACCCAACCGGGGCCTGTTCAGCTCGGCGATGAGCGCCAACGGCGACCTGATGCTCGGCGAGGACCGGCTGCGCAGCCTGGTCGCCGCGGCCCGGGGTCCGGAAGCGCTGATGCACGCGCTGGACAAGGCCCTCGGTACGGCCTGGGACGCCGAACTGGAGCCCTACCGGTACGCCGGCGACGGCGCCTCCGGCACCTGGCTGACCCAGGCCGGCTGAACTGTTGGCGCTCGCCTGCGCTCGCGCGGCACCGAGGCTCCCCAGGCGCCGCCTTCCCTCGGTGCGGGACTGGCTACCATTCCTGGGTGCGCCGTGTGCTCCCCCTGTCGCTGGCGGTTGCGCTACTGGCGGGTTGCACCAGCCCGGCGCCGGCCTGGCAGAAGCCGCCACCGCTGCGATCGGACGCCGACCCCGCCCAGATCGCGACCGGCCTGTCCGATGTGGACCTGGTCGGGCAGGTACTCGTGCCGTACGCGTACGGGCTGGACGCCAACGAGGTCTCCGACGGGGCGGCGCAGGCGAACCGGAAGCTGGCCGGGGTGGACACGCCGGCCCAGATGATCGCGAAGTACCGGCTCGGCGGGCTGATACTGGTCGACCACCCGACCGCGGATCGCAGCGCGCCCACCAACCCGACCACGAACATCGACAACCCGATCCAGGTACATGCGCTGACGGCCGGGTTGCAGGGCGCGGCGGCGCGGCTGCCCGCCCGGGTACCGCTCCTGGTCGGCATCGACCAGGAGTACGGCTGGGTCACCCGGATCCGCTCCGGGGTGACCCAGCTGCCCTCGGCCATGGCGCTCGGGGCGGCGGCCGACGCGCAGCTGACCGAGCAGGGCTGGGCGGCCGCCGGGGCGGACCTCGCGGCACTGGGCCTCAACACCGACTTCGCCCCGGACGCCGACGTCCTCGGTCCGGCCGGCAGCGCGGTGATCGGCTCCCGCTCGTACGGGTCCAACCCGGCCACGGTCGGGGTCCAGGTCGCCGCCGCGGTACGCGGTCTGCACGCCGCCGGGGTGGCCGCGGCCCTCAAGCACTTTCCAGGACACGGCCACACGACCGTGGACAGCCACGCCAGCGTGCCGGTCCTCAGCCAGAGCCTGACCGGTCTCCAGTCCGGCGACCTGCCGCCGTTCGCGAGTGGTATCGAGGCCGGGGCGGACCTGGTGATGTCCGGGCACCTGGACGTGCAGTCGATCGATCCGGGTACCCCCGCGTCGTTCTCCTCGAAGGTCCTGATCGACCTGCTGCATACCCACCTGGGTTTCAAGGGTGTGGTGGTGACCGACGCGTTGAACATGGCGGCGGCGCAGCGCTGGCCGCCCGCGGAGGCCGCGGTCCGGGCCCTCCTCGCCGGCAACGACCTGCTTCTCCAGCCGCCGGATCTGCCGGCGGCGCAGAAGGCGCTGCTCGACGCGCTGCACTCCGGCCGGCTGCCGCGCGAGCGCCTGGTCCAGGCGGTGACCCGGGTGCTCGCGCTGAAGCTGCGCCTGCTCGGCGCACCCCGGCCCGGACCCCTGTCCGACGTGGGCAACGCCGACCGGCAGGCAGCCGCGGCGAAGCTGGCCGCCGCGGCGGTTACGGTGCTGCGCGGGCCGTGCAAGGGCCCGCTCGCCGCCGCCCCGGTCACTGTCAGCAGCTCAGGCGGGCGCGACCAGCAGCGCGCCTGGCTCACCGACGCGTTGCGGGCCGCGGGCGTGCAGGTCAACCCGTCCGGGGGTACCGTCGTGCACCTCGTCGGCTACGGCGACACCAGCGGTGACCTGGCCGCCAACGCGGGCATCACGGTCGCCATGGACGTGCCCGGCATCCTCAGCGCGGCCCGCTCGCCGGTACGGGTCGCGACCTACTCGTCCACCCAGGCGGCGATGGTCGCGCTCGCGGCGGTGCTCGCCGGGAAGGCCAGCGCCCCGGGGCGCTCCCCGGTCGACGTCCCCGGCCTGCCCCGGTCCGCCTGCCGTCGGTGATCTTGGCGGTCGGCGCGTTACAGCGGGATGTTGCCGTGCGCGCCGCGGGCGGCTGGCGCGGCGGCCAGCGCCTCGGCGATGCGGCGCCGGGTCTCCTTCGACTCGATCACGTCGTCCACCACGCCGATCTCCAGCGCCCGGCTGACTCCGCCAGCCGTCCGGGTCTGCTGCTCGACCAGCTGCGCACGCATGGCATCACGCTGCTCCACCGGGGTCGCCGCGAGCTTCTTGCGGTGCAGGATGTTGACCGCCGCCGCCGCACCCATGACCGCGATCTCCGCGGTCGGCCAGGCGTACACCGCCGTGGCGCCCAGCGAGCGGGAGTTCATCGCGATGTACGCCCCGCCGTACGCCTTGCGGGTCACCAGGGTCACCCGGGGTACCACCGCTTCGGCGAAGGCGTGCAGCAGCTTCGCCCCGCGGCGTACCACGCCGTCCCACTCCTGGCCCACGCCGGGCAGGTAGCCGGGCACGTCCACGAGCACCACCAGCGGTACCCCCAGCGAGTCGCACATCCGCACGAAGCGCGCCGCCTTCTCCGCGCTCGCCGCGTCCAGGCAGCCGCCCAGGCGCAGCGGGTTGTTCGCGATCACTCCGACGGTACGCCCGGCGAAGCGCCCCAGTGTGGTCACGACGTTCGGCGCCCACTTCGCGTGCAGCTCCACCAGCCCCGGCCCGGATTCGGGCTCGTCGAGCAGCGCCTTGACCAGCGGCTTGACGTCGTACGCCCGGTTCGCCTCGGCGGGCAGCAGGCTGGCCAGGTCGACCCCGTCGGTCACGTCGGCGGGGGAGAGCCGGCCCTGGTGTCCCAGCAGCGCGGCGACCTGCCGGGCGCAGGCCAGCGCGGCGTTGTCGTCCTTGCTGGTCACGTGGACCACGCCGGAGCGCCGGCCGTGCGGCTCGGGACCGCCGAGGCGCTCCATGTCGACCTGCTCGCCGGTGACGCTGCGGACCACCTCGGGCCCGGTCACGAAGATCCGGCCGCCGTCACTCATGATCACGATGTCGGTCAGCGCCGGCCCGTACGCCGCTCCGCCGGCCGCCGGACCCAGCACCACCGAGATCTGCGGTACCCGCCCGGACGCCCGTACCATCGCGGCGAACACCTGCCCGATCCCGTCCAGCGCGACGACGCCCTCGGCCAGCCGGGCACCGCCGGAGTGCCACAGCCCGACCACGGGTACCCGCTCGCGTACCGCCGTGTCGATCGCGTCGACCACGTGCCGGCACCCTTCGGTGCCCATCGCCCCACCCATCCGGGTCGCGTCGGTGGCGAAGGCGATGGTCGGGGTACCCTCGACCGCTCCGCGCGCGGCGACCGCGCCGGAGTCGTCCCGCTGGCTGAGCAGGCGCATGGTGCCCTGGTCGAACAGTGCCCGCAGCCGGACCTCCGGGTCCCGGTGGTCGATGGCTGACTCGTCTGCGGCGACGGGAGTGGTGGTCACGACGTCCTCCGGAAGCATTGGGGTCACACCTTGGTGAAAACGAGTACCGCGTTGTGCCCGCCGAACCCGAACGAGTCGTTGAGCGCGACGGGGATGTCCAGATGGCGCGCCTTGAGGGCAGCCACGTCCAGGTCCAGCGCGTCGTCGGGGTCGTCCAGGTTGATGGTGGGCGGGACGACTCCGTAATGGACCGCAAGAATGGTCGCGATTGACTCGACCGCACCGGCGGCGCCGAGCAGGTGCCCGGTCATCGACTTGGTCGAGCTGATCACCGCGTTGCTCACCTGGGCCCGGCGCAGCGCGATGATCTCCGCGATGTCGCCGACCGGGGTCGAGGTCGCGTGCGCGTTGACGTGGGCGATGTCGGTCGCCGCCACGTCGGCGTCGCGCAGTGCCGCCCGGATCGCCCGGACCGTACCGTTGCCCTCCGGGTCGGGCTGGACGATGTCGTACCCGTCCGAGGTCATCGCGGCGCCGGCCAGCCGGGCGTAGATCCGGGCACCGCGTGCCTTCGCGTACTCCTCGGTCTCCAGCACGATCGCGCCGGAGCCCTCGCCGAGCACGAACCCGTCCCGACCCTTGTCGAACGGGCGGGACGCGCCCTCCGGGTCGTCGTTACGGGTGGACATGGCGCGCATCGAGGCGAACCCGGCGATCGGCAGCGGGTGGATCACCGCCTCGGTACCCCCGGCCACCACCACGTCGGCCCGGCCCGCGCGCAGGATGTCCAGCGCCCAGGCGATCGCCTCGGCCCCGGTCGCGCAGGCGCTGGCCGGGCAGTGCACCCCGGCCTTCGCACCCAGCTCCAGGCCGACCCAGGCGGCCGGCCCGTTGGGCATCAGCATCGGTACGGTGTGCGGGCTCACCTTCCGGGGCCCGGACGCCTCCAGGATGTCGTCCTGGTTGAGCAGGGTCTGGGCGCCACCGATACCGGTACCCACGACCACCGCGAGCCGTTCCCGGTCCACGTCCGCGTCGGCCAACCCGGCATCGTCCCACGCCTGGTGCGCGGCGATCAGCGCGGCCGCTTCGGAGCGGTCGAGCCGGCGCAGCTTCACCCGGTCGATGACGGTGCTCGGATCCACCTTCATCGACGCCGCGATCCGTACCGGCAGCGTGGCCGCCCAGTCCTGGGTGAGCGCGCTCACCCCGGACCGGCCGGCCACCATGGCCTCCCAGGTGGACGCGACATCCCCGCCCAGCGGGGTCGTGGCGCCCAGCCCGGTCACGACAATCTCTCGACGGGACACGCTCAAACAGAGCTCCTCTCGCGTGGCGCGAGCGTCACGCTGAAGCCTTCTCGATGTAGGACACCGCGTCGCCCACGGTCTTCAGGTTCTGCACCTCGTCGTCCGGGATCTTCACGCCGAACTTCTCCTCGGCGGCGACCACGACCTCGACCATGGACAGCGAGTCGACGTCCAGGTCGTCGGTGAACGACTTGCTCTCGGCGACGTCGTCCGGGTTCACGCCGGCCACCTCTTCAAGGATCTCGGCGAGGCCGGTGGTGATCTCGTCACGGGTCGTCATGGGGCTTCCTTCCTGATGGTTGGTCATTACGTACCTACGGGCAGCGGACAACCTGCCCGGCGTAGGTGAGGCCGCCGCCGAAGCCGAAGAGCAGCACGGGTGCCCCGGAGGGGATCTCCCGCCGCTCGATCAGCTTGGACAGGGCCAGCGGCACACTGGCCGCGGAGGTGTTGCCGGACTCCACGATGTCCTTGGCCACCACCTTGTCGGTCACCCCGAGCTTGCGGGCCAACGGCTCGATGATCCGCAGGTTGGCCTGGTGCGGGACGAACGCGGCGAGGTCGCGCGGGGTGATGCCGGCCGCCGCGCAGGCCCGCTCGGCGAGCGCGGGCAGGGCGTACGTGGCCCAGCGGAACACGGTCTGCCCGCTCTGCTGGATGTACGGGCGCCAGCCCTCGATGGTGATCACGTCGCTCTTGTCCGGCGCCGAGCCCCAGAGCACCGGGCCGATGCCGGGCTCCTCCCCGTCGGCCACCGCGGTGACCACCGCCGCCCCGGCCGCGTCGCCGAACAGCACACAGGTGGAGCGGTCGGTCCAGTCGGTGAAGTCGGTGAGCTTCTCGGCACCGATGACCAGCGCGTTGCGGGCGGCTCCGGCGCGGATCGCGTGGTCGACGGTGGCCAGCGCGTACTCGTACCCGGAGCAGGCGGTGTTGATGTCGTACGCGGCCGGTGCGGCGATTCCCAGTCGGGCCGCCACCCGGGTGGCCACGTTCGGGCAGCGGTCCACCGACGAGCAGGTGGCCACCGCCACCAGGTCGATCTCGGCGGCCGACAGCCCGGAGTTGGCCAGCGCCTTGCCGGCCGCCGCGGCCGCCATGTCGGCCACCGTCTCGCCGTCGGCGACCCGCCGGGTGACGATGCCGACCCGGTCGCGGATCCACTCGTCGTTGGTGTCGACCATCTGGGCGAGCTCGTCGTTGGTCAGCACGCGCGCCGGCTGGTAGTGCCCCATCGCGACGATCTTCGAGCCGTTAGTCACAGGTGACCCCCGATCCGGGCGAGCGGTTGCCCGGCGGCCACCGGGTCGTCTTGATGGGCGAGCCATTCGGTGAGTACGCCCGGTTCGTGGGCGGTCGCCTCGACCGCCCCCTGCTTGGTGGCGATGTGCCCGATCACCTGTCCGGCGCGTACCTCGCTGCCCTCGACCAGTTCGGGGACCGGCGCGAAGGTACCGGCGGCAGTGGATACCACGACCCGGAAGTGGGGGGCCGGTTCGGCCGTGGGCGCGACTCCGTGCCGGGCCGCCAGGTCCCGGGCGGCGGCCAGGTCGTCGGGCGTGTTCACGGTGACGATCTCGATGCCGGGCAGCGCGCGCTTGGCCAGGCCGGCGAGGGTACCGGCGGGGGGCAGCTCGATCAGCGCGGTCACCCCGAGGTCGGCCAGGCTGGCCATGCACAGGTCCCACCGGACCGGGGCGGTGACCTGGGCGACCAGCCGCTGGCGCAGCTCCACGCCGCTGGTGACGGCGGTACCGTCGCGATTGGACAGCAGGATCTTGTGCGGGTCGGCGGCCGGTACCCCGGCGGCCACGGCACCGAGCGCCTTCTCGGCCGGCTCCATGTACGGCGTGTGGAACGCTCCGGCCACCGGCAGCGTCAGCACCCGTACCCCGGCCGGTGGCTCGGCGGCGAATTTGGCCAGCGCGTCGGTGGACCCGGCGGCCACGATCTGCCCGGCCCCGTTGCGGTTGGCCGGGTGGAGTCCGGCGGCCTCGATCGCGGCGACCACCGCTTCGGCGTCGCCACCGAGTACGGCGGCCATCCCGGTCGGCTCGAGCGCGCACGCGGCGGCCATCTCCCGGCCGCGTACCCCGGCGAGCGTGATCGCCGACTCCGGGCTGAGTACCCCGGCCAGCGCCGCCGCCCCGAGCTCGCCCACGCTGTGCCCGGCGACCAGCCCGACGTCGTACATCGGCAGGTGCTCGGCGGCCAGCAGCGCAGCGGCCACCAGCAGCGGTTGGGTCTTCGCGGTGTCCTTGATCTCGGTCGCGTCCGCCTCGGTACCCAGGTGTACCAGGTCGGTACCGGCGAGCGTGGACCACCAGCGCAGCCGGGCGGCGGCACCCGGCAGGTCGAGCCACGGAGTCAGGAAACCTGGCTTCTGCGAGCCCTGGCCAGGCGCGAGTACGGCGAGCACGTATCTGACTGTCCAGGAGTTGAGGAAGCCGCGCGGTGTCGGCAGCCACCAAACCCGACCAAGATCTTTGTACGTTTCCGCTAAAGGTCAACAGGCTGTTACGAGATGGGTAACGCTATGTAGTCGTTGGTGTGCGTGCCGTCACACATCGAGCCGCCCAACGGTAAGCGCCACCCGCAGCGCGTACGCGTCCCGGCCGGTGAGCGGGGTCAGTCCGGTGACCTCCGTGATCCGCTTCAGCCGGTACCGCACGGTGTTCGGGTGCACGAACAGCGCCCGCGCCGTGCTCTCCAGTACCCCACTGGAGGCGAAGAACGCGTCGAGCGTCTCCAGCAGCTCGTTGCCGGAGCGGACCAGGGCCGAGTAGATGTCCTGGCGAAGGATCCGCCGCGCCTCGGCATCCCCGGCCAGCGCGCGCTCGGGCAGCAGGTCGGCGGCGGCCACCGGCCGGGGTGCGGTCGGCCAGGCCCGAGCGGCGCGGTACCCGGCGACAGCGGCCCGGGCCGACTCGGTGGCCTCGTCCAGCCGGGGTACCGCCGGACCCACCACGACCGGACCGTCCCCGAAGCCGACCAGCAGCTTCTCCGTGACCCCGAGCGGATCCGGTGCTCCGCCGAGCACCACGACCAGCCGGTCCCCGTGTACCCCCCCGAGCACTTCGACACCCATCCGCCGGGCCGCCCGGTACACCGTGTGCACCACCGCCGCGGACTCCCCACCGGGTGAGCGGCCGACGGCGACCGCGACCGGCGGCGCGTCCGCCCAGCCGAGCGCGGCCGCCCGGCTGGCCAGTACGTCCGGCGTGTCGCCGCGCAGCAGCGCGTCGACCAGTTGCGCCTGGAGCCGGGCGTCCCACGCGCCGCGCGACTCGGCCGCCCGGGCGTACACCCGGGCCGCGGAGAACGCCACTTCGCGGGAGAACTTGAGCACCGCCTCGCGCAGTGCCACCTCCTCGCCGGGCGCCGCCAGGTGCGGTACCTGCTCCTCCACCACGTCGATGGTGACCCTGATCAGCTGTACCGTCTGCTGCAGGTTGAGCGATCGGGTCAGCGCCTGGGGCGCCGCGTCGAAGATCTCGTCCGAGACCTCCTGGGAGGACGACCCGCCGTTGCGCAGCCACTCGACCAGCGAGCGGACCCCGGCCTGGGCGACCAGCATCACCCAGGCCCGCTGATCGGCCGGCACCTCACGGAACCAGGGGAGCACCTCGTCCATCCGGGCCACGCTCACGGTGGCCAGCGCCCCGGCGGAGCGCTCGATCCGGCGCAGGGTCGCGACGAGCTGCCCGGGTGCCATGCGCCCACCTTCGCACGGATGGCCATGCCCGGGCAGGGCGGAGCGTCAGGCCGCGTAGTGCCGGCGGCTGCGCCGGGCGGCCGCCACGACCAGGCCCAGCACCACCAGCGCGCCGGCGGCCCAGGCGAGCAGCGTGCTGCGCTGCGCCTGGACGAGCTGCTTCAGGTTGAGCAGCGGCTGCCGGTCGGTGTTCACCGACGCCGGGATGTATCCGGCCGGGTCCTGGAATTCCAGCCCGCTCGCCCCGTCGGTCACCGGTACCCCGGCGGCGTGCAGCAGCTCCGGTACGGACATCGACACGTAGAACCACGCCTCGCTGGTCTTGCCTTGCGGCTGCCCGGCCGGCCGGAAGGCCTTCGGCCCACCGGTGGCGCTCGGGTAGAGGTCGTAGCTCTGCACCGGCTTGTCGTTGCTCAGCACCGTCAGCACGTACTTCGGGCCGAGCGTGGCCGGGTCCGGCTTCATCGGGTCGCCGCCCCGGCCGGCCATCCAGTTGACCTGGTGCAGCAGCCGGTTGAACAGGTCGGGCCGGGTGGTGTCACGCAGCGCGATCGGCTCGTCCAGGCCGGGTCCGGCGATCGCGACCGCGGTCGGCGCGTCGTTGGCGTAGGCCGGCGCGGCGACGCCGAGCGCGGCGACCACCGCCACCCCGGCCGCGAGGACAAGAGCGAGCCAGCGCGGGGCGCGGGTGCGGCCAGACGGTGGGCGGACCACGGACTACTCCAATGCGTGAGGGGTACGCCGGAGGAGCGTGCGAACGGGATCGCGTAAGACTTATACGCGATCTGTCAATCATCCAACAACTCGATGACTTTCGCTGTCCCCGACACGGGGATCGTTCAGCCGGTGACCCGGGTTCGCGCGGTTCGCAGCCGGGTCAGCGTACGCTCCCGGCCGAGCACCTCCAATGACTCGAACAGTGGCAGGCCGACCGCGCGCCCGGTCACCGCGACGCGTACCGGTGCCTGTGCCTTGCCCAGCTTCAGCCCCTGCTCCGTGCCGACGGCCTCCAGTACGGCCTTGAGCGACGCGGCGTCCCAGGGCACCGCCTCGAACCCGGCGATCGTCGCGTCGAGCAGCCCACCGGCACCGTCCTTCATCGCCTTCGCCCAGGCCACCTCGTCGACGACGGGCTCGGGCAGGAAGAGGAAGTCCACATAGGAGACGATCTCCGACAGTACCGCGATCCGGGTCTGCGCCAGCGGTGCCACCGCCGCGAACGCCTTCTCGTCGAAGTCCTCCGGACGCCACGGTGCGGCCGGTCCGGACAGCCAGGGCCGGCATGCCTCGATGAAGTCCTCGACCGGCAGCGCCCGGAGGTAGTCGCCGTTGAACGCGCGCAGCTTCTTCTCGTCGAAGAACGCCGGCGAGGGGTTGACCTCCGCCAGCCGGAACTCGTCGACGATGACCGGCCAGGGCAGGATCTCCCGGTCCCCGGACGGGGCCCAGCCCAGCAGCATCAGGTAGTTGCGCATGGCCTCGGCGAGGTACCCCTCGTCCCGGTACGCCTCCAGGGCCACCTTGTCGCGCCGCTTGGACAGCTTCTGCCGCTTCTCGTTCACGATGATCGGTACGTGCGCCCAGACCGGCGGCTCATGCCCGAGCGCCTGCCACAGCAGCTGCTGCTTGGGCGTGTTGGACAGGTGCTCCTCGGCGCGGATCACGTGGGTGATCCCCATGGTGATGTCATCGACGACGTTGGCCAGCAGGAACACCGCCGAGCCGTCGGCGCGGGCCACCACGAAGTCCTCCATGAGCCGGTTCTCGAAGGTCGGCTCGCCCCGCACCAGGTCGACCACGGTGGTGACGCCCTCGTCGGGGGTGCGGAACCGCAGTGCCCGCCCCTCGCCCGGCCCGAGGCCACGATCCCGGCAGTACCCGTCGTAGCCGGCGTACTGGTTGCCGGTACGGGCCTGGACCTGCTCGCGGGTGCAGTCGCAGTAGTAGGCGAGCCCGGACCCGTACAGCCGCCGGGCGGCCGCCCGGTGCTCCCCGGCGTAGTCCGACTGGAGGTACGGCCCCTCATACGTGTCCGGCGTCATACCCAGCCAGGCCATCGCCCGGATGATCCCGTCGGTCCACTCCGGCCGGTTGCGGGCCGCATCGGTGTCCTCGATACGCAGCACAAACGTGCCCTGCCGCTGCTCCGCGTACACCCAGTTGAACAGCGCCGACCGGGCACCACCCACATGGAACATTCCAGTGGGAGAGGGAGCAAAACGCACGCGTACCGTCACGTCCTTCAGCCTACGGGCGCCCGTACCCGGGCCGACACGGGGTTTGCCGGCTGGCGCTGGTTCAGTAGCCTTCATCGGCGGAGGGAAGGCCATGCTCAGTCGTCGTCAGGTGATCACCGGGGTCGTGGGAGTCACGGCCGGCTCGGCCGTGGCCGGCTGCACAGGCGACGGCGGGACACCGGCCGCGCACTGGGCCAAGCCCAGCCCGAGCATCCCGCCGGTGGCGTTGACATTCGCCCCGGCCGCCGAAACGAAGGACGCCTCCCCGGCCGAGCAGGTCGTGGTCACCGCGTCCGGGGGTACCCTCCAGTCCGTCACGGTGACCGCCGGCAACGCGAGCATCGCCGGCGCGCTCGACACCGACCAGCACACCTGGCGTTCCACTGGTGATCTCGCCTACGGCCAGACCTACACGATCGCCGTCTCGGCGGCCGACCCCACCGGCCGGACCAGCCAACAGACCAGCACCTTCAGCACGCTCAAGCCGGGCAGCACCGCCGGGGTGGCTTTCCAGGCCAATGCGCTGGCCGCGCTCAGGAGCGGTGGTACCTACGGCGTCGGGCAGCTCCCCATCGTGCGGTTCAGCCGGGCGGTCGCCGACCGCGGCGCGGCCGAGCGGGCGGTCACCATCGAGACCTCGCCCGCGGTGCAGGGCAAGTTCTACTGGCTGGACAAGCAGACCCTGCACTGGCGGCCGGAGAAGTTCTTCGCCAGCGGGAGCAAGATCTCGATCAAGGTGAAGGGGCTCGGCGTCAACCTGGGCAACAATGTCTACGGCGCGGGCAACGCCAGCATCGACTACAACATCGGTCCGGCCCGGATCGCGGTCGTGGACAGCGTCACCCACCAGGTCGCCGTGTACATCAACGGCCAGCAGGTCCGCTCGTTCCCGTGCAGCACCGGCAAGAACGCCACGACCCAGGCGGCCGACGGGCACACCATCAACTTCAACACCAACAGCGGGCCGCACGTGGTGCTGGAGAAGGTGCAGACGGTACGGATGACCTCGGCAAGCTACGGGGTGACCGACAAGAACGACCCGAACTTCTACGACGAGGACGTACAGCTCTGCGTCCGGATCTCCTACTCCGGGGAATACACCCACTCGGCACCGTGGAACGGCAACATCGGCAGGGCCAACACCTCGCACGGCTGCGTCAACCTGCACGAGGTCGACGCCAAGTGGATGTTCGACAACTTCGGCATCGGCGACGTCGTCGACGTCCGGGGTACCCCCGTGACCCTGGCGATCGGCAACGGCCTCGGCGACTGGGCGGTGCCCTGGGCCCAGTACGGCCACTGAAGTATTGGCGCTCGCCTCCGCTCGCGCGGCACCGAGGCTCCTAAGGTGCCGTCTTCCCTCGTCGCTTATGCTCCTCAGTCCAGACGGCACCCGCCTCGGTGCGTTGGGTGGTTGGCGCCCGGCTCGGTGCGCTAACTGCGCTGGGGGGCCCGGTCGACGGTGGCCCGCCACCCCCGGTCGTCGGCGTCCGGGCGCAGCGCGGACAGTGCGGCGACCGCCCCGGTGACCAGCCCACCCCAGTCGTAGCGATCCTCCGGCTGGCCCTTCTGGATCAGGAAAGCCAGTCCGGCGGAGTTGCTGGCGGCCCAACCGGGCTGCCGGGGCACCCGGTGGGCGGCTCTGCCGCCGTTGTCGGTCACCAGATGGACATGGAACGGGTACCGCACCTCCCCGCCAGCCTTGGTCACGCCGATCCGGGCCTGTTCCGGGTTTTCGTCGTCGAAGAGCCGGCCGAACCAGCCTCGACGCGGAGCCTCGATGACCACCTCCACCCCGTCGCCGTGCTCGCCCGGGTCGGCCGCCTCGGCAACGGCCCGTACCAGCGCGATCACCGCCGACGCATCGGAGCGCTTGAACTTCACCCAGTCAGGCACGCCGCCATCGTGTCAGTTCGACGGCCGTACCGGAATCGGCGAACCGACCGTCTCGACATACCGCTATCTGCAATATGGCAGGTAGGTGTCTAGCGGTCCGATACCTAGCTGTTACATACTTGCTGCCACGGTCGACCTATCAGCACGGGGGACAAGGGTCCGAGCCAGGACGTGGCAGCGCCGCCGCGGACAAGGCAACGGCACCCGGCGGCCACCGGGTGCCGTTCTGGACCTCCATCCGTACAAGCGGGGAGGAGGTACTCACCGATGTCATCTAATCGCACTCCGCATCCTCCCCGCAACAGTCCGGCGAAGCTTCGCCGCGATTCGAGGGGGACGCACGGAGATGACCGTCTACTACCGGGGGCCGACCGCCCTCATCACCGACCGGATGTTCGAAGTCTGGTGTCCTGGACGCCAGCGGTTCGCGATTGCCGAACTGTACGACGTGCACGTCGTGCGGGGCGGCGCGGATCCGCTGGCGGTGGGTACGACCCGGATAGCCGGTACGTCCGCGGCGGTGGCCCTGGCCTCGCTGCCCTTCCTGGACACCCCGACCGCCTGGCTGGTCGTCGGTCTGCTCGTAGTGGTACCCGGCACGGTGAGCGGCGCCTGCTGGCGCTTCAACCATCGCGAGTACCAGCTACGCGCGACCTACCACGGCTACCTGGTACGCCTGTACGCGTCTCGCGACCTCCAGACGTTCGGTCAGGTCCGACGCGCCCTGCTGAGGGCAACAGAGGCACAAGTACAGATGTAAGACCCGCCGACTGGCGGATAGCGAATCCATCGATCTCCTGGTGTAGGCTGCCGAAGTTTGGGTAGCCAGGTCCCTGTCTGCCATCTTGCAGTCAGCGATGCGGAGGCGGGCAGGGACCCCTACCATGTCGCTTTCGCGTTCGACACGACGCGCAGGAAGCGGAGAGGAGGCCCATGTCGACGGCTGACACACCGGCGGTCGCGCGCCACCGGGTACGCCACGCACTGCGCAGCGCCCGCGAGGCCAAGCAACTGACGCAAAGCCAGGTCGCCGAGGCCATGGAATGGTCGTTGAGCAAGGTCATGCGCATCGAGAAAGGCGACGTCAACATCTCGCTCGGGGATCTCCGGATGTTGCTGTCCTACCTCGATGTGACGGAGCCGACCGAGGTCAAGCGCCTCATGGACGACGCGCGGACCGCTCGTAGCGAGCGCTGGTC
>WNGE01002412.1_pt1 | contig 71064 bp, 68 predicted proteins | sample 5400651 | NCBI WGS metagenome assembly WNGE01 (sample SAMN13153370, study PRJNA577476) | soil metagenome | isolation source: 60 cm soil or saprolite under grassland replicate 2 | place: USA:California | collected 2016-06-15 | reverse complement strand
CGATGAACACGCGAAGCGTGGCCGCCTGAGATCGAGCGACTCGGCGACCCTGGCTCTCAGGCGATTGAGAGTGAGAGGAGCCGGTGATGGCGCAGCAGGGTCAGGTGTTCAAGCTGAAGACGAGAGGCCCGGGTGGCAAGCCAACGTGGGCGTACCGCTATCGGGTCGACGGGCGTCGCTCGGCACGGCCGCAGGTGGGAGGGTTTGCGAGTCAGGGCGAGGCGACGCAGGCGCTGCAAGCCGCGCTCGAGCGGCTGCATCGTCGCAACGGGCGGCTCGTGCAGATCACGCTGAGCGAGCTCGTCGCGGAGTACCTCGCGCAGCACGAGGCGCAGCCACGGACGATCGCCAAGCTGCGCTGGCTCCTTGCGAAGGCCGTCTGCGCGTTCGGCGACGGCCGCGTCGTCGAGCTGCGCTCGGATGAGATTGCCGCGTGGCGGGCAGGCCTTCCCGCGGGGCATCGCTTCGAGGCGACCCAGGCGCTACGCCAAGTCCTGAACCGAGCCGTTGCCTGGAGGATCATCGACTCGAACCCGGCCAGGGCCGGCGTCGACAACCCACGGCGGCAACACCCGGAGAAGCGTCCGTTCGAAACGTGGGCGGAGATCGACGCGCTCGCCGCGCACCTCGACCCTGCCTACGGGCCGATGATCGTCTTCGCCGCCGCCACCGGCCTGCGGCCCGGCGAATGGATCGCGCTCGAGCAGCGCGACCTCGACCGCGAGGCACGGGTCGTCTACGTGCGCAGGGCGCTCGCGCACGGGCGGCTGAAGAATCTCAAGACGCGTCGGAGCCTGCGCGCGGTGCCGCTGCAGTCGATCGCGCTGGACGCGCTCGACCGCTTGCCGGCGCGAGGGGAGACGCCGCTCCTGTTTCCTGCGCCGCGTGGCGGCTACCTCGACCTGCACAACTTCAGCCGCCGCGCCTGGAGAGCGGCTCAGAGCGCCGCTGGAATCGAGCCTCTGCGGCGACCGTACGACTTGCGCCACACGTTCGCGACGTTCGCGCTGCGGGCTGGCATCTCCACCTTCGACCTTTCGCGCTTCATGGGCGCGAGCCTGACGATGATCGACCGCCACTACGGCCACCTCGCCCGCGACGGGCACGAGCACGCCGCCGCGCTGCTCGATTCACTCGCCGCAGAGGAAGCCGCGACCGCCGCGTGGACGTTCGGTGGACGCCGCAACGGGGAGCCATAAGGCAGTTAGGTACTGGTTTAGGCCGCTATCGACCGGTCGTTGCAGCGCTGGGTGGACGTTCGGTGGACGTCGAGCATCCAATTCATCGTCCGAATAGCAAACGGAAGTTGCCGGTATGCAGCGACTTTGGCGAAGCCCTCTGACGGACTCGAACCGTCGACCCCCTCCTTACCATGGAGGTGCTCTACCAACTGAGCTAAGAGGGCAGGACCAGGCATTCTAGCCTCGGCTTCTCTGCACCTACGATGGACGACAAGGTCAATCTCGCCGACAAGCTCGCCGCCCTCGACGAGCCCTTCAGCCCCGGCATCGTCGGCTACCTGAACGACCACAAGCTCCAACTCGTCAAGGTTAAGGGCGAGTTCGTCTGGCACTCCCATCCCGACACCGACGATTTCTTTCTCGTCCTGAAAGGGCACCTGACGATCCAGCTCCGCGAGCGGGACGTCGAGCTCGACGCGGGCGAGGTCTTCGTCGTCCCGCGCGGCGTCGAGCACTGCCCGCGCGCGGACGAGGAGGCTCATGTCCTGCTGATCGAGCCGCGCGGGACCCCGAACACCGGCGACGCCGGCGGCGAGCGTACGGCGCCGGAGCGTGACATCTAGAATCGAAGTCGATGGACTTCGAGACCAGAGCGATCCACGAGGGGCAGGAGCCGGATCCGGCGACCGGGGCGGTCATCGTCCCGATCTACCAGACCTCGACCTACGCCCAGGACGCCGTCGGCGAGCACAAGGGCTACGACTACTCGCGCGTCGCCAATCCGACCCGGACCGCGCTCCAGATCTGCCTCGCCTCGCTCGAGGGGGCCGAGCACGGCGTGGCATTCGGCTCGGGGATCGCCGCCACCACGACCGTCATGCACCTCGTCAACCCGGGCGACCGGATCGTCTCCGTGAACGACGTCTACGGCGGCGTCTACCGGATGTTTTCCCAGGTGTACGCGCCAAAGGGCTACGAGTTCGACTTCATCTCCTCGGAGGAGATCAACGCCAACCTGCGCGAGCACCTCGACGAGCGCACCCGGCTCGTCTGGCTCGAGAGCCCGACGAACCCGCTCCTGAACGTGATCGACATCCGCGCCGCCGCCGAGGCCGCGCACGAGGTCGGCGCCGTGGTGGTGGTCGACAACACCTTCGCCTCGCCCTACCTCCAGCAGCCGCTCGAGCTCGGCGCGGACATCGTCCTCCACTCGACGACCAAGTACCTGAGCGGCCACTCGGACGTCGTCGGCGGTTTCGTCGCCACCAGCGACCCGACGATCGCGGAGCGCCTCTACTTCCTGCAGAAGTCGCTGGGCGCGATCCCCGGCCCGTTCGACTGCTGGCTCGTGCTGCGCGGGATCAAGACGCTCGCGGTCCGGATGCGCCAGCACTGCGAGAACGCGCGCCGCGTGGCCGCGTTCCTGGAGTCGCACCAGTCGGTCGAGCGCGTCCTCTATCCCGGGCTTCCCTCCCACCCCGGGCATGAGATCGCCGCCCGCCAGATGCGCGACTTCGGCGGAATGATCTCGTTCCTCGCTCATTCCGAGGAGGAGGCGGTCGAGCTCTGCGCGCGCACCGCGATCTGGAAGCTCGCCGAGAGCCTCGGCGGCGTCGAGAGCCTGATCGAGCATCCGGCGCGGATGACGCATGCATCGACGGCGGATGCGCCCTTCGCGGCCCCGCGGAACCTCGTCCGGCTCTCGGTCGGGATCGAGGCGGTGGACGATTTGATCGCAGATCTCGAGGCGGCGCTGGTCAGGTCCGCGGCGGCGGCTTCTTCCTAGGCACTTACTGTGCGTGCCAGGCTGAAGCCTGGCACGCGGTCGGGTTCAGGGTTGGCCGGCAGGCCGCCGTTGTTGTTACTGCTTGCGGACGCGCACCGCCGTTCCGTACGCGCAGATCTCCGTCCAGGTCTGGCCCATCTCCGACGTGTCGAAGCGCATCGCCACGATCGCGTTCGCGCCCTTCGACTCGGCCTCCTCGACCATCCGGTCGATCACCTGCTGCCGGCTGTCGTGGAGCGCCTTCGTCATCCCTTTCAGCTCGCCGCCGACCATCGACTTCAGGCCCGCGCCGAACTGGGAGAACGCGTTTCGCGAGCGGACGGTCAGCCCGAAGACCTCGCCGTAGACTTCCTCGATCTCATGACCGGGGATCTCGTTTGTGGTCGCAATCAGCATCTCTCTCCTCTCACTGGGTGGTGCGGTGGGCGTACCTAACCAGATCGACCTGCACCATCAGGGCGTCGACCGGGTGATCGGCGTCTACCTCCTCGAAACCGAGGACGGGCCCGCGCTCTTCGACTGCGGCCCGATGACCTGCTACGAGCGGCTGCGGGAGCAGGTCGAGGTCGGCGAGCTCCGGCATCTGCTGCTCTCGCACATCCACCTCGACCACGCGGGCGCCGCAGGAGCGCTCGTTCGGGAGAACCCGCGGCTTCAAGTGCACGTCAGCGAGATCGGCGCGCCGCACGTCGTCGACCCGAGCCGGCTGATCCAGAGCGCGCGGCGGATCTACGGGGAGACGCTGGACACGCTCTTCGGCGAGCCCGAGCCGGTGCCCGCCGAGAACGTGCACGTAGCCGGCGAGCACGTCGTCGGCCTCGCCTGCTTCCCGGCTCCGGGGCACGCGTCCCACCACGTCTGCTACCTGGACGAAGACGAAACGCTCTACGCCGGCGATGCCTGCGGCGTCCGGATCCTCCCCGCGCGCCAGGTTCTGCCCCACGCTCCGCCTCCCGACGTCGATCTCGAGGGCTGGGAGCGGACGTTCGACGAGATCCTCCGCCACCAGCCCGAGCGGCTCGCCTTGATCCACTTCGGGGTTGTGGACGGGCTCGAGGATGTGGCCGAACACATCGCGCGCGCACGTGACTACCTGCGCGTGTGGGCCGAGCGCGTCGAGAGCGGCATGAGGGAGGAGGAGTTCGTCGCGCGTGCGCGGATCGAGTACAAAGCGAGCGAAGGCGGGTTCGACGAGGAACGACTCCGGCTGGCTGCCCCGTTCGAGCAGTCGTACGCGGGGCTGGCGCGCTACTGGCAGAAGCGGCGTGAGCGGGCATAGCTGGAGCGACTGTCCCGAGGACGTTCGCGTCCGGATCACCGGGCTCGTCGACGCTCTGCGGGAGCTGCTGGGCGCGAACCTCGTCGGCATCTATCTCCACGGCTCGCTCGTCCTCGGCTGCTTCAATCCGGCCCGCAGCGACGTCGACCTACTCGCGGTGACGCGGCGGCGCATCGCGGCCGAAAGCCGCCCTCCGCTCGTCGGCGCACTGTTGCGAACGTCGTCCGACGACGGCAAGCTGGAGATCGACTTCGTGACGACGGCCGACCTCCATCCATGGAGGTATCCGCCTCCTTTCGACTTCCACTACGGCGAGAGCTGGCGGACGAGGCTCGAGCGGAATCCGATGGCGAGGCAGGCGAGGAGCAACGTCGATCTCGCCGCGCACGTGACGATCGTGCGGCACGCAGGGATCGCGCTCACCGGGCCGGCCCCGTTGACGGTCTTCCCCGAGATCCCGGATGAGGACTACCGCGACGCCTTACTTCGCGAGGTCCGCTGGGCCGGCGAGCGGATGGAGGAGAACCCCGTCTACGGCGTCCTTAGCCTCTGCCGCGTGCTCGCGTACGTGCGCGACGGCGAGATCCTGTCGAAGGAGGGCGGCGGGCGCTGGGGATTGCGCGAGGCGCCTGCGGAGGTGCGGCCTGTCGTCGAGGAGGCTCTGGCCGCGTATGGCAGCGTGCCCAGGAACGACGGCGACTTCGATTCCGCGACGCTAGACCGGTTCACAGCCTGGGTCGAGGCGAGCCTGTAACCTCGCGCCTTGCCCGAACCGCCTGTCCCGCCCGAGGTCGATGCCTTCCTCCGCAAGCCGAACCCGGCGGTGATCGCGACTCTGCGGCCGGACGGCTCGCCCCACACCGTCGCGACCTGGTACGACTGGGAGGACGGCCGCGTGCTCGTGAACATGGACGAGAGCCGGCTGCGGTTGCGGTTCATGCGCCGCGACCCGCGCGTCTCGCTGACGGTGCTCGACGAGGCCAGCTGGTACACGCACGTGAGCCTGCTCGGGCGGGTCGTCAGCATTGAAGAGGATCCGACCCTCGAGGGGATCGACCGGCTCGCGCTCCACTACACGGGAAAGCCGTTCCGAAACCGCGACGCCAAGCGGTTCAACGCCTGGATCGAGGTCGAGCGCTGGCACGGCTGGGATCTCTAGCACGGGGGAAACCAGGTTTCCCCCGTGAGCCCCCTTCTTAAGCAGATCACGATGCTCGAGCGCCTCGTGGGCTCCCGCCGGGCAAAGCCCGGCTCCGCCCGCCAACCAGGTCTCAGGGCCCGACCTAGGGAGGTGGTTCGCGGTATCGCATGATGGAGCGCGTCCCTGCTCGGCGCACGCGCTCGAACCCCAGGCGCTCGAAGGGCTCCTCTGCACCCATGTAGTCGCCTTTGCGGTGGGGATAAGCCTCGACGGCCGAGGCGCCGCGCGCAAGCGCGTGCTCGACGGCCACTTCGAGCAGCGCGGCCGCGACACCTTGCTGCTTCGCCCTGGGGTCGACGTAGAAGCAGACGATCGACCAGACGCCTTCTTCGTCCTCCGTAGGGCCGTAGTTCCGCGAGCGGACCAGCTGGCCGTACTCCTCGCGCGGGGCGACGGAAACCCAGCCGACCGGGACGCCGTCCTCGTAGGCGAGCAGGCCCGGCTCTCGCCCGGCCTTCACGATCCGGCGCATGTTCTGGCGGTTCTTGGCCGAGTCGCCGGTCCGCCGCCGCCACCACATGCACCAGCAACCGGCGGTCATCGGCGTGCCGCCGCGAGGGCCCTTGCGCGCGAACAGGTCGGCGAAGTCGTCCCAGCGGTCGGGAGTGACGGGCGCGATCTGCATTACAACCTGTGGACAGGGTGCCAGGCAGGTGCCAGGCAGGTGCCAGGCACCGGTGCTTGGCGATCCCTTTGTGCAAGGGTCATTTCACAGCCACGGCGCCTCGGGGGGACATTGTCCTGCGGCCAGGTCCGGGAGAGGACATCAGAGGCCGTCGACGACCGGGAACCGAGCGCGGGCGTCGAGGCAATCGGCCGCGAACAAGGCGGCGCCGACGTCGCCCGTGAAGAGCGAGTGGCGCGCGCTTCCCCGCCGCCGGACCTGCTCGAGCGCGTGGACGGCGAACCGGCGCGCTCGCTCGAGCCAGCGCTCGTCGCCGGTGCGCTCGAAGACCTTCAGGAATGCATAGCCGGTTCCGGCCGTGCCGTGACAGAGACCCGGGCCCTTGTCCATGACCGGCGGCCCCGCCTGCCAGCACAGCTCTGCGCCTGCGAGCAGCAGCTCCGGGTCGAGATACGAGGCGGCGGAGACCACCACGCCCGCGGCGCCGTGGCACCACTGCAGCCGAACCTGGCCGTCGTAACCGACGAGATCGTCGCCGGCGACCATCGGCCAGTTGGCGAGACCATCCTCCATGACCGCGAAGCGCGCGAGCGCATCCGCCGTCTCTCGCTCGATGAGCTCACGCCGGTCGGCCGGCACAAGCTCACCGCCCTGCAAGAGCACGCTCGCGGTCGTGGACGCGCCGTGAGCTGCGCCGAGCCCGCGGCCGAACGGCAGCGTCATCCAGAGTCCGTCGGGATCGCGCCGCTGCAACAGAACCTCCGCGCTCTCGCGCCAGGGGCCCGCCCAGCGCTCCTCGCCGGTGCGGTCGAGCATCGCCTTGGCAACCACCATCGTCCCGACCGACGCCCACATCAGCTCGTTGGCCGGAGCGTCCGCGTTCTCGCGCACGCGCGCGTACAGATCGTCGGCCAGGCGAGCGTCTGGCGCGAGCAGCCAGGCGACGAACAAGGGACCCGTCTCGCCGAAGAACAGGCTGGCTTGGGTGCGTACCGGCGGCTCCGTCCGCTCCGGAAAGTCGGGCTCCGCCCGCCACGCCTCGAGCGCTCGCCCCGCCGCGGAGGCGAGATCGCTGCTGCTGTCGCGGAGACGGTCGAGGGCCCAGATCACGCCCGCCGCGCCCGAGTAGAGGGTCGTCAGCGATCGTCCCGCCTCGCCCGCGTCCTCCTCGCTCGAGGGCCAGAGACCTTTGGAATCGAACGCCTTGTCCGCGTCGGCGACGATCTCGCCAATCCGCCTCCGCACGCCGACCTCGTCCCACCGCTGCTCCGTGAGCGGCTCGAACGCCTCAGGCTTGTACAGCACGCTCGATCGCCGCCCGGTAGGCGTCGACGTAATCCCCCACCATCCGCTGCGCGGAGAAGCGCTTCTCGACGTAGGCGCGGCACTCGTAGGGATCCATCGCGTCGGTCTCCTCGAGCTTCGCCGCCATCTCCTGGTAGTGGTCGACGATCAGCCCGCCGCGGCCGTGCTCGATCACCTCCGGCACCGCCCCGTGCCGCGTCGCGATCACCGGCGTCCCGCAGGCCATCGACTCGATCATGACCAGCCCGAACGGCTCCTCCCACTCGATCGGGAACAGCGTCGCCCGGGCGTTCTGCAAGAGCTCGACCTTCTCGCCGTGCGTGACCTCGCCGAGGTAGTCGATCCCATTCCCGAGGTGGGGCTGGACGAGCTCCTCGAAGTACTCGCGCTCCTTCGGCTCATGACGCTTGCCAGCGATCTTGAGCGGCATCCCGGTCTCCATCGCGACCGCGATCGCGCGGTGGCAGCCCTTGTCCGGGCTCATCCGCCCGAGGAAGAGCAGGTAGTCGCCGCGGTGCGGCTTGCAGGGATAGAGGGAGAAGTCGAGCGCGTTCGGGATGTTCGCCGCCCAGGGCAGGTCGGGCTCGGGCTTGCGCTGGTTGAGCGAGATCGAGATCAGGCCCACCTGCGGAGCCACACGCGCGACCTGCTGGTAGACCGGGCCCGCCTCCCCGTCGAGCGGCCCGTGGACGCTGTGCAGGACCGGAGTGGTGACCGCACCTCCGATCACGGCGCTCGTCATCCCGGAGTGGTCGTTGATCACGTGGAACTCCCCCGCCCGTTCGTAGCAAGCGAGTGCGTGGTGGATCTCGGGGAGGCTCCGGCCCAGGAGGTGGCTCTGAGCCTCCGGGTAGACCGCCGAGAGCTTCGCGTCCGTCTTCGAGTCGCCCGAGGCGAACAGCGTGACATCGTGGCCCTCGTCCACGAGCCCGTCGGCCAGCAGCGAGACGACCCACTCGATCCCGCCGTAGCCGGTCGGCGGCACAGCGAACCAGACCGGGGAGATGACAGCGATCCGCAGCGGTTCCGTCACTGCAGCTCTTCTATATCCACACGCCCGTCCTCCAGTCGCACGTCCCACTGGCGATCGAACGCCCTGATCCCGCTCAACCGTAGCCGCCTCGCCCAGGACGGGAGCTCGGGCGCAGTCGTCTCTAGCAGCTGCCGCTCGCGGTTCGGCGCGAGCCCCAGTAGCACCTGCAGCAAGAGGACGGGCGTCCCGGCCGCCCAGGCCTGAGGGCGCGCCGCGGTCGGGTAGGCGATCGGAAACGGCGTGTCCGCGCGCGGCAGGCCCGCGAACACCTCGGGCAGCTCGTAGTCGAAGTAGGCGGCGGCGTCGTGGAGCCGCCGCACGATCCGCTGCGCCTCGGGCCAGCGCTCGTGCTTGGCCAGGCCCCACGCGATCAGGGAATTGTCGTGCGGCCAGACGGTGCCGTTGTGGTACGAGAGCGGGTTGTAGCCGGCCTCGGTCGAGGCCATCGTCCGGACGCCCCATCCCGACCAGAGCCCGGGCCCCATCAGGCAGTCGACGACCGCGTCGACGCGCTCGGGCGGCACCACCCCGCTCCAGAGCAGATGCCCCATGTTCGAGCAGATCGAGTCGACCTGCTGCTTGTCGCGGTCGAGCGCGAGCGCGTAGTAGCCGCCGTTCCGCTCGCACCAGTAGGCCTCGTTGATGCGGCGGAGGAGCTCGTCGGCCTCGCGCTCGAGGCGCTCGGCCAGCTCGCGGTCGCGCCAGACGTGTCGCGCCAGCTCGGCCATCCTGCGCTTGGCGTCGAAGACGTAGCCCTGCACCTCGACCGGGGCGATCGGCGGCTTGGCGAGCCGCCCGTCCGAGAAGCGTTGCGAGTCGTAGGAGTCCTTCCACGACTGGTTCTCGATCCCACGCGGCGTCCGGCGCTCGTACTCGACGAAGCCGTCGCCGTCACGGTCGCCGTACTCGTCGATCCACCGGAGCGCCCGCATCGCCGGCTCGCGCAGCCCGCGCACGAGCGCGGCGTTGTCCGTCCAGCGCCAGACCTCCGAGAGCAGGATCAGGTAGAGCGGCGTCGCGTCGACCGTGCCGTAGTAGCGCTCGAACCAGTTTTCGGCCGCCTTCCCGTGCCGGACCTCGTGGACGATCTTGCCCGGCTCGGCGTCGATCTCGGGGTTGTCCTCGGTCGCCTGCAGCTCCGCCAGCGCCTCGAGCGCGGAGTGCGCCAGCTCCGAGCCGAAGAGCAGCGTCTGCAGGCAGGTGATGATCGTGTCGCGGCCGAACACGGTCATGAACCACGGCATCCCGGCCGCGGGCAGGCGGCCCCCGCCCGTCCCGCCGCGCATCCGCAGCGCCGCCAGATCGGAGACCGAGTTCTCGAACGCGCGCTCGAGGATGTACCAGCCGGCGCGGAGCTGCGGGACGCGCAGGCGCCAGGCCGCCACCGAGTCCATCACGTGTTCGCGCTCGTCGCCGAAGCGGCGCTCGACCATCTTCGGCATCACCACCTCGCCGTCGAGCGACGTGACGAAGTCCATGCGCAGGTCCCAGCGCTGCCGCGGCTCGAGCTCGATCCTGTACTTGACGATCGAGCCCTCGAGGTCGCCGAGCGGAGAGAGGATGATCTGCGTCCTGGCCAAGCTGGCGTCGCCGTCGTCCTCGAGCAGGAGCTGGCCCTTGTCGGCGTCGTGCCTCGGTCGCCGGACCGGCGGCAGCGCCTTCGCCCGCAGCGGATCGCCGAGCGCGAAGTCGTGCTCCTTGACCGCGAAGATGTCGGCGAAGTCGCTGCCGAACTCGAGCGCGAGGTCGAACGAGACCGGGTTGAGCGTCTGGTTCTCGATCGTGAGGTGGTCTTGCATGCCCTCGCCGACGAAGCGGAGGCGGGCGATCGAGAGCTGATCCTGCTCGAGGCCGCCCGCGAGCGGGTTGCGCATGTAGAAGGCGGCGGAGAAGTACTCGACCTTGTTCGAGGACAGCACCAGCGGCCGCTCTCCGTTCAGGGTCAGGCGCAGGCAGGAGAGGAAGCGCGTGTCCTCGGCGAACAGGCCGGCGACGGGGGAGTCGATGTCGCCCCGCTCGTCGCAGATGCAGAAGATCGCGCCTTCTAGGATCGTGAGCGACACCGCTACTCCTCCCGCGCGATCCGCACCGCGCTCGATTGCGCCAGTGCCTTGACGACGATCTCGTCCACGTTCACGTGCTGCGGCCGCGTGACGGCGAAGACGACGCACTCGGCCACGTCCTCGGCGGTCAGCGCCTCGACGCCCTCGTACACCTTCCGCGCGGCCTCCGTGTCGCCGCGGAAGCGGACGGGCGAGAACTCGGTGCCGCCGACGAGACCGGGATCCACGGTGGTCACGTGAATCGGCCGGCCGAGCAGATCCTCCCGGAGCGCATAGGTGAATCCGCGGACGGCGAACTTGGACGTGATGTAGAGCGCTCCACGCTCGTAGGCCTGGCGACCCGCGATCGAGCCCATGTTGACGATGTGCCCTCCGTCGCGGATGTGCGACAGGCAGAGGCGCGTCATCCGGATCAGGCCCTGGACATTCGTCTCGAGGACGGTCGCCTCGTCCTCCTCGGTGCCTTCCCAGAACGGATCGCGGCCGAGTGCCAGGCCCGCGTTGTTGACGAGGATGTCGATGCCGCCCAGCTCGGACACGGCCGCCTCGACGAAGCGCTCGCAGCTCTCTCGGTCGGTGACGTCGAGCTCGTGGGCGAACACGTCGTTGGGTAGGCGCTCGAGGCGGCGCGCTCCGGCGGCCACCTTCGCGCCCTGCATCACGAGCGCCCGCGCGACGGCCGCCCCGATTCCGGCGGATGCCCCCGTGACGACCGCAGTCTTCCCGGCGAGAGCCACGGCGGAGGACTCTATCCCTTGAGGTCGGCCCCGAACTCGACAGTCGCGGAAGTCTCCTGGGCGTGATCGACCTGGAGCGTCGTGTGGTCGAGCCCGAACCGCTCCACGAGCATGCGCTCGAGAGTGCGCCGGATTGCGTGGCAGTCGGCGCCGGGCTTGACGAGCACGTGCGCCGAGAGCGCCGGAAAACCGCTCGTCACCGTCCAGATGTGAAGGTCGTGGGTCTCGACGACGTCCGTTCCGCCGACGATCGCACGGGCGACCTCGTCGGGGTCGATGCTCGCCGGCGAGCTCTCGAGGAAGATCCGGGTCGATTCCCGCAGCAACCCCCAGCTCGACCAGGCGATCAGCGCCGCCACCGCGAGGCTCGCGATCGGGTCGAACCGGTTCCAGCCGGTGGCGAGGATCAGCCCGCCGGCGACCGCCGTCCCGATGAAGGCGGCGAGGTCGTTGAGGACGTGCACGAACGCGCCGCGGACGTTGATGCTCGTCTTGCTCGCGCGCGCGAGCAGTGACGTGGCGGCGAGGTTGACCGCGATCCCCACGAGCGCCACGACGAGCACGATCCCGCCCTCGACGTCGGGCGGATCGATCAGCCGCCGGACGGCGCCGTAGACGATCCAGATCCCGATCACGAGCAGCGTCAGACCGTTGATCTGCGCCGCGAGCACCTCGACCCGTTTGAACCCGAACGTCCAGCGGCCGCGCGCCGGCCGGGCCGCCATCGAGGCGGCGACGATCGCGAGACCGAGCGCGGCGGCGTCGGTGAGCATGTGGCCGGCGTCCGCGAGCAACGCCAGCGAGCTCGCGATCAGGGCGAAGACGACCTCCCCGGCCATGAACAGGACGATCAGGACGAGCGCGCCCGTGAGCGCCTTGCGATCGGCGTTCTCGGGTGTCGTGGCCGCGTGAGTGTGTTGGGACGAAACCACTTACTTCCTGGGAGCGTAACCGTCTCAAGAGCTAGAAACGCAATCGTGGCGTTCCGGGGCATAGTCGATCTGCTGCTGCGGCGCGCCATCCCATGGCCCAGCCTCTTCGGTGCCGAGGAAGCGCGGCTCCAAGAGGAGGACGTCGTCGGCCGGCGCCGAGCCTGGTACTGGTACAAGTGGGCCCGGCTCGCAGGGCGAATCGGCTTCCTGATCACGGTCGTCTGGGTGATCAGGATGGTGAAGGACGACTCGTACGTGACCTGGTGGGGGACGGCCTCCCTGACCGGGCACAAGATCGTCCACTACGCCAACAATCCCCAAGTCCTCTCGTACGCGATCATCATCGTCCCGCTGTTCCTCGTCAACTTCCTGATCCTCTTCGGCCCGATGATGGCGATGGGGATCAGCCAGATGCAGGCCTTCGAGCCCGGCGATGCCGAGTGGGGAGTTCGGCTCGAGGACGTGCGCGGACAGGCCGAGGCGAAGCAGGATGTCCGCCGCGTCGTCAACCTCTGGCAGTCGGGCGAGGCCTTCGAGAAAGCCGGCGGAAAGCGGGAGCGCGGACTGTTGTTCCTCGGAGCCCCCGGAACCGGTAAGACGATGCTGTCGAAGGCGATTGCGACCGGGTTCAACTCGCCGTTCCTGTCGATGCCCGGATCGGGCTTCGCCCAGACGTTCATCGGCATGGACGTCGTGATCGTGCGCTACATGGCCTTCAAGGCGAAGAAGCTCGCACGGAAATGGGGTGGCCAGTGCATCATCTTCATCGACGAGATCGACGCGGTCGGGCGGCGGCGCTCGGGAGTGGGTGGAGAGACCGGGTTCATGACGCCGAAGGCCGGAATCGACAGCTTCGAGGACTACTGCTTCTACGGACCGAACGGATCGCTGACCCCGAGCGGCGATCTCGTGCTCGAGACGCGCGCCTGGCGGGAGCGCCTGTTCGCACAGCGCGCCGAGCGACCACCGATCAACAGCGTCCTCGCCCGCCTGGGGGCGCTCGTGAACCAGGTCGGAGGCGTCGGAATGATGGGTGGGCAGGGACAGGGCGGGCTGAACCAGCTCCTCGTCGTCATGGACGGGATCGACAACCCGCCGTTCATGAAGCGCTTCTACACGAACCGGATCAACACGTTCCTCGACGCCACGTACGTCATCCCGCGAAAGATCGGGAAGGTCTCGCTCCGAATCCCGCCGCCGCGGCCCCGCGGCGACCAGATCTACTTCATCGGCGCGACCAACGTCCCGCTGGAGGTCCTCGATCCGGCGCTGACGCGGCCGGGCCGGATGGGCCGCCACATCTGGTTCCGGACGCCCACGCAGAGAGACCGCCTCGACGTCTTCGACCTGTACATCAGAAAGGTCGCGCACGAGCCGGATCTCGACTCGCCCGAGCGGCGGGACGAACTCGCGCGAATCACCAATGGCTATGCCCAGCCCTTGGACGCGAAGCTGATGACGCCGGACGGCTGGAGGCTGATGCGCGACATCGCAGTCGGCGACGAAGTGATTGGAGCCGAGGGGAAGCCCGTTCGGGTTGTCGGAGTCCATCCCCGCGGCACGATGGACGCCTTCCGGGTCGCGTTCAACGACGGAACGGCGACCGAATGCACCGAGGATCACCTCTGGACGGTCGAGGCGCTCGATCCACGAATGTCCTCCCGGACCCTGACCCTCGGCGAGATCGTGGAGAGAGGATTGCGGTGGTCGGCAAGAGGCAGCGCCTTCTACGTTCCCGGGCATGGGCCGATCGAGTTCAACTCGTCATCCGAGCTGCCGATCGACCCGTATCTGCTCGGTCTACTGCTGGGGGACGGCGGATTCCTCCACCCGACTCCGGACTTTTGCACCGCCGACGAGGAATTGCTCGAGTCCGTGCAGGAGCTTCTCCCAGCTGGTGTCTCCAGCACGAGGCACGGGAGGATGAACTGGCGGCTCTCGGGCGGATCGAGGAAGGGCATCCCGCGATCGCAGCCGAACGTCCTGACTGAGCAACTGCGCGAGGTGGGTCTCTGTGGCCTGAGCTCGCTCGAGAAGTTCGTCCCCACCGCATACAAGAGAGCAGCGCCGGCGGATCGTCTCTCGATCCTGCAAGGACTCATGGACACGGACGGCTCGCTCGACTACCGGCGCGGCAGAAGCGCGACGTTCTATTCGCATTCACCGCAGCTGACGAACGACGTCGCGTCCCTCGTGCGCTCGCTGGGCGGCAGCGCTCGTGTAGGCGTAAAGGGCGGAGGTTGGCGAGTCGCCGTCGATCTCCCAGAAAGACAGGTCCCGTTTCGTCTGGCGCGGAAGGCAGAGGAGTATCGCTCCGCTCGAAGGCCGTTCCGCAAGCGCATTCTCTCCGTCGATCGGGTGGGGTCGAAGCCCGTTCAGTGCATCACCGTCGATGCTGACGACGGTCTTTACGTGACCGACGACTTCATCGTTACGCACAACTCGCCGGCGATGATCGAGCAGGTCTGCTCGATGGCGCTGACCTACGCTCATCACGAGGGACGGCCGGAGTTCGGTTGGGAGGACATCGTCGAGGCGATGACGACCGTGGAGTCCGGCACGGCGATCAACATCGACTACGTGCCCGAAGAGACGCGCGCCGTCGCGATCCACGAGGCCGGCCACGCGGTCGCCGGTCACGTCTACATGAAGGGCGCCGAGTCCACCCGGCTTTCGATCCGCCGGCGCGGCGCGGCGCTGGGCCACCATCAGGCGCTCGAGAAGGAGGAACGGTTCAGCTCCTGGCGCAGCGAGGAGATGGCGCGGCTGATCTGGACGCTCGGCGCGATGGCGGCCGAGCGGGTGTTTTACGGCGAGAACTCGACCGGGGTCGGCGGTGACGTCCAGAGCGCGACCGCGCGCGCGGCCTGGATGGTCGGCGCCTGCGCGATGGCTCCCGAGCCTATCCAGCTCAACGGCAACCTCAGGACGGCGGTCAAGAAGGACGAGGCCCGCGAGAAGATCATGAAGCGCTTCGAGCAGATCGGAGCGCAGATCATGAACACCGGCGGCGGCCACGGTCCCTTCAGCCACGATCCGATCTCCGGGGTCTTGGGCGACCGCTCCAAGCGTGCAATGGTCGCCCAGATGCTCGGCCAAGCGTACCTCTCGGCGCACCACCTGATCGAGCACAACAAGGACAAGGTCGAGAAGATCGCCGACGTCGTCATCGAGCGCAAGGAGCTGCACGGCAACGAGCTGCTGGCATTGCTGAACAATGCAAAGCTCGAGCTCCCGACAGTCGATCTGACGAAGGACGAGGCATGGCCGGCGATCACGTGACCCCCACTCCACCGGATCCGTCCGCGGACATGACGGCGCGAGAGCCCGCTGGGGCGGTCGCGGAGAAGACGAGTGATCTGTTCGTCCAGCGACCGGCGAGGCCCGCCGACGAGGAGCCGCACGCGTTTCGGTTCCGGATGGCCTATGCGCTGCTCGCCGTGGTCCTCGGAGCCGCGATCGGCGGCTTCATCGTGCTCGTCGGACGAAGCGGCGATTCCGGCCCGAAGCAAACGTGGTCGTCCTGGGAGCCGACCGGGAGCGACTTCGAGAAGGCGCGGCAGATCGCCTCCCACGTCGGATTCCAGTACCGCCTCCCGAGCGCGAGACAGCTCGTGGCGGTGATCCCGCACACTCCACCCGAGGTCCAGGCCTCGACCACGGCGGTGCCGATCACGCACATCGCGCTCGCCGAAGGCTCGCGCGCGGAAGACCTCTCGGTCTTCTCGACCAACAGCAGCGTCGAGTACATCCTGTGCGGTGTCGGCTCCGAGAGCTCGCGCTGCGCGATCAGCGAGGGCAAAGCCTCGCCCGAGCGGGCGCGTCTGCTGCACCGCGAATCGCTCGAGCTCGCGCTCTACACGTTCAAGTACATCGACGGCGCGGACTCGGTCGTGACCCTTCAACCCCCGCGACCGGGGGCCCAGCCGACTTTCGCCCTCTTCTTCCAGAAGAGCGACTTCGAAGACGAGCTCGGGCGCCCGCTGCGGGAGACCCTCCCGGGCAAGGGGCCATTCACCGCCGAAGCCTTCCCCATTCCGGAGCAGGCTGAGGTGGCGCAGCTCGTCTCGCCGCACCTGTTCCAGTATCGGTATACGCAGGCGCCGGACGGCTCGGCGCTGATGTACCTGACGCCCTTCGCGCTCTAGCCTTGGACGAGCGTGCCCGCGGCTCACTGGAGCGCGCACGGGCCAGGCTCGACCGGCTTCCGCTGTACCCACGTCCGGTCTCGACCCGGGGCGTGCGCGTGCTCACCGTCCCGTGGCTGTTTCGCCTGCCGCGGATGCGCCGCTACGACGGCTACGCCTTGCCGTGGACGATCCTGCTCCGCGACCGGCCGGGGCGAGACACCGCCACTGACGATCTGATCTGCCACGAGCTCTGCCACGTCTGGCAGATGCAGCACCACCCGCTGCGCGTGTTCCGGGCGTGGCTGACCGAGGAGTACGAGCGCAATCCTTACGAGCTGGAGGCGCGCCGGGCGGTGGAAGAGACCAGAATGCGGGCGTGATCGTCGCGCACCCGCCGCATCCGGCGCCTCCGGTGGTTGTGACACCCGGGCCTCGGCAAGCGTCGTTCGGGCTGATCGCGGGACGCGTCGGACGCCGGGCGGAGCGCGTCGTCGTCCGCATCGACGGGCGCGTGCGCGCCACGCAGGAACCGCGGGGAACGCGGTTCTCCTTCTATCTGAGGCTGCCGCCGCGCGATGTCTCGGTGCGCGTCACCGCCGTCGACAAGCACGGACGCGGCGCTTCCACTCTGGTTCGGCCCGTTCTGGGGCTGCCGTCCAAAGCCGCCCCGCGCTTTGCCTGGGGGCGGCGCGATCCACGGCTCTCGCGGCTCGTGACCAGGCTGGCGCGCCGGTTTCCGGGGACGTCCGCCGCGTTCGTCGAAGACCTCAGGACCGGTGCAGGGGCCGCGTGGAACGCTCGCGCCCGCTTCCCCGCCGCCTCCACGCTGAAGCTCGCGATCGGCGTTGAGGTCCTCCGGCTGCTCGGCGGGCGGCCGCCCGCAGCCGGCACGCGGGTCGCCGAGTTGATGGACGCGATGCTGATCCACTCCGACAACGTCGCCGCGAACGAGCTCCTCGCCTTCGCCGGCGGCAGCTCGGCCGTGGACGAAATGCTGGGGACGATCGGGCTCACCGACACGGAGATGTTCGGCGGCTATCTCCCGGGCACCGCCTCGGGCCACGGGCGCGAGATCCCGATCCAGACCATCAGCCAGCCGGCGTTCGGAATCGGGAAGTACACGACCGCGTGGGACCTCGGGCGGCTCGTCCGCTACGTCGATCTCGCCGCGGCCGGGAAGGGGCCGCTGGCGAAGCGCTTCCCCTCGTTCACGTCCGTGGACGCCCGCTATCTCCTCTACGTGCTCGCGCACGTGCAGGAGCCTGGGCGGCTCGGCCGTTTCATGCCGCACGGAATACGCGTCGCGCACAAGGCGGGCTGGATCTCGACCGCCCGGCACGACAGCGGGATCGTCTTCTGGCCCGGCGGGTCGTTCGTCGTCACGGTGATGACGTGGGTGCCGAGCGGCGCGGGCACCTCTTCCGACGTGCTGGCAGGCCGGATCGCGCAGGCGTCCCTCGCGCTCTTCCGCCGTGAAGCCCGAAGGCGCTAGACGGTCGCGAAGCGCTTGGCCGCGCGGGCTCTGGCGCGCTCGGCTTCGACCTCGCGGTTCTTCGGCGCCGCGGAGGTGACGAGCGCGTCGAGCAGGCGCTGTGAGGCGGCGGCGACCTCGTCCACGGCCCGCTCGAATGCATCCTCGTTCGCGTGGGACGGCTTGGTGAAGCCGCTGACCTTCCGCACGTACTGCAGCGACGAGGCACGCACCTCATCCTCCGTGGCCGGCGGGTCGAAGTTGAACAGCGTGTGGATGTTTCGGCACATGCCCCAATCCTAGGGCTTGAGCAGCCGGCTCAGGCCGCTGGGGTGAACAACCAGGATCAGGCTCCAGAAGGCGATCGCGCCCCAGGTGCTCACGAAGGCGATCGGGATCGAGCCCAGGAAGACGAGCGGGACGAGAAACAGCGTCCGGTACTTCCTCAGCGCCTCTTCGCGCTGCTCCTCTCGCATGAGCTCGTGCTGCGCGGCATACCCCAGCATCAGAACGCTCAGAAGCGTCACCGCAGCGAGCGTCCCGGCGTAGGTCACGGTCGACGCCCACTGCCGGGTGAAATCGCCGAGCAGGTTGGTCGAGAACGGGATGAAGGCGATCAGCCCGAGGTAGGCGAGGTTGAGGACGATCAGGTTGCGGTCGAAATGCGTCAGCCGCCCGAACAGGCGGTGGTGAACGAGCCAGAGCCACGCGATGACCGCGAACGAGAGGAAGTAGGCGAGGATCTGGTAGCGGAGCCCCGAGAGAACGTCCGGAAGGTTGGGGGCGTGCGCCAGCCGCGCCGGCGAGTCGATCGTGAAGACGAGCAGCGTCGCCGCGATCGCGAACACGCCGTCGCTGAAGGCGACGATGCGCGCGAACTCGGTCTCCTGCTCGTCGCGGGCGCGCCGCGTCGAGGCGATGAGCGGGCTCACGTGCCGGTGTTCGCACGACCCGCCGCGACTCCTCCCGGAGCGCCCGGCACGTGCCAGGCAGGTGCCAGCAGGCACCCCAATGCTATTTGCAGGGAAAAGAACCCGGTCCGCCCAAGATCTCGGCACAATGGATCGGTGAAGAAGGTCCTTCTCGCGCTCCCGGCGGTACTCGCACTCGTCCCCGCGGGCCACGCGCTCCCGGAAGCACGCCCGGGTCCGGCATGCGCCACGAGCGTCACCGTCGGATCGGCGCGGCTCGCTTACCTGGCGGTCGTCAAGAGCTCCGCGCGGGCCTTCCGCGCCCCGGGCCACCGCCCGTTCGCGCGCTTCGGCCGCACGAACGTGAACGGCGCCCGGACCGTCTTCTCCATTCGCGACGCAGTCCTCGACAGGAACTGTCAGCCGGCCTGGTACCACGTGCAGCTGCCGCTCAAGCCGAACGGAGTGACGGGCTACGTCGCCGCCCGCTCGGTCCTCGTCGAAGTCGTGAGGACGAGGATCGTCGTCGACCTGTCGGCGCGGCGGCTGACCTTCTTCCGCAACGGCCGCCCGGTCCTGCACGTCCCCGTCGCCGTCGGCTCGAGCGCGACTCCCACTCCGCGCGGGAACTTCTACGTCAACCAGCGCGTCGTCCCGGCCGATCCGACGGGCCCGTTCGGCCCAGCCGCCCTCGGCATCTCGGCCTTCTCCCCGGTGCTCACCCACTGGGCGCAGGGAGGCCCGATCGCGGTTCACGGGACGAACGATCCCGGCTCGATCGGCCGTGCAGCCTCGACGGGCTGCATCCGCGTCAGGAACGGGGTGATGCGGAAGCTGTTCGCGGCGACGCCCGCAGGGACGCCGGTTTCGATCCGAGCGTGACGCCGTAGGCGTACACACGCCCCCCCGGGAGCTCGACCGAGACGGGCCGCGCGTACACCAGGTAGCGGTGGGTGGCGAAGAACCGCGGGTGGCAGGCCTGCAGCACGACCACCTCGCGCCCATGTGACCGCAGGCGCGAGAGGTCGTCGGCCGCCACGATCGTGTGGCCCGTGACCCTGTAGCGGAACGTCCCGTACGGAACCTCGAGGGTGAGCGGATCGCCCGCCCGCAGGGCATCGATGTCGGAGAAGGGCGCAAGGTAGGTCGTGCGGTGGCCGGCGATGTAGATCAGCTCCCCCTGGCCCGGCATGTACGTGCGCAAGTCGCGACCCGGGCCCTTCTCGAGGGAGCCCTCGTCGGTGCCGTTGACGAGGATCATGTCGAGGCCGAGCCGAGGGACCCGGATCTTGCCGATCGCCTCTCCGCGACGGGACGACCGGCGGTAGCGTCGAGCCTCGACGGCGACGTCTTGCCGGACGGCGGCCAGCGAGCCCCCGTGAGACGGATTCGCCCGCCGCCAGGCCTCGACCCGCTTGTGGTACTGCCCCGAGAGCTGGTGCTGTCGGTACAGGGTGTACAGGCTGGTGAACGGGTCCTTCCACTGCCAGACGACGAGCACCCAGACACCGGTGAGAAGGCCAAGGACGAGCATGACCGTGCCGAGCACTCGGAGCCAGCGCGTGCGCATGTGACAGTTATGCCAAGACCGCAGGTTCTTGAATCTAGCTAGCACGTGCGTGCCAGACTGAAGTCTGGCACGCGGTGGATGGGATCCCCTGCGGACGAGAGCGTCATGAAGGTCGACTCACGCCGATTGCTACTGCTTGTGCTTCTCGACCCGTGAGTGGAATACCACCGACCAGAGGAAGTCGGTGCGGACGAGCCCCTTGTAGTAGTCGCTCGACGGCGAGATGAAGCCCTCGTTGAAGACGCGCCCGTAGTTCGCCGAGTGGACCTGCCCCTTCAGGAACGCGGGCGTAGCCGCCTTCGCGTGGCAGTTCTGGCAGTTCGACCTCGTCCCCGCGAGCGGGTCGGCGGGAAAAGTCTTGCCGTCGAGCTCGAACGGCGAGGTCGGGCCGAGGTCAGTCTCGAGGAACGGGTTGAAGCAGACCGCCGGCCCCCCGCCGGGCCTTCGCGGGGTGACCATGCTGTACGCCGTGCACATCTCGTAGTTGCGGAACTCGCCCTTGACGTTCGGAGTCCGGTCGGCGCCGTCCGGCCCGGCGTCCGGCGTCGGAGACCACCAGAAGGTCTGCCACGTCCAGTTGTCCGTCTCCTTGGTCGTGACGTGCATAGCCATCAGCGCGGCGTAGTCGCCGATCTGCGGGTGCCGCTGGCTCGGGTTGGCGACGAACTGCTCCTCCTCCTTCGGCTGGGAGAACTCGAGCAGGAAGTCGCGCGCGTCGATGACGTCGGTGCGGTCGGCGAGGCGGTACCGGTAGAAGCGGTCGAGGTGGACGACCGGCGCGCTCACGCGGTGCCCGTTGCAGACGACCGTCTTCATCGTCCCCGCCGCGTAGCGCCCGGCCGCGTCGACGGCGACGCACTTGCGCCAGGTCAGGTGGGTCGGAGTCTGACCCCCCGGCGGCGGCGGATAGTGCGGGTCCCAGACGGGAAGCGCGGTCAGTTTCCCCTTCTTGATCAGCCAGAAGACGACCTTGAGCGCGACCGCCCGGTGCGGGAACGGCTCGATCGTCCGCTGGTCGACCGGCGCGGCCTCCTTGTCGAACCGGCGGCCGAGATCCTGGAGCGTGCGCCGGAGGTAGTAGTTCTGGTCCCAGATGAACTGCGCCGCGGGGCGGTCGTACTTGACGAACGAGAGCACAGCGGTCGACTTCTGGCCGAAGACCTTCGACAGGTGCTTCGACTGCCTCGGCACCTCGAACGGATGGTGGAAGTTGTGGTCGGTCGCGGCGTTCGGCCCGTCGACGAACACCTCCGAGGCCGAGTACCAGGTCTCCCAGACCGGCAGCACCTGTCCGTGCCAGCTGAAGTGCGACGGAGCGTTCAGGCCGGCCCAGATGTTCCAGGCATGCCGGCGGATCGCCCGAATGTTGTTGCTGTCGACGTAGCCGAGCAGCACGTCCTCCTGCGTCGGGAAGTCGTAGCCGGTCGGGATTCCCTCGTACTCGTAGGTGCTCGAGACCGAGCGCTCGCCGCCTCCCCCGCCGCAGCCCGAGACGAGGAGTAGCGAGACCACCAGCAAGAGAAACCGTCGGGCCGTCATCGATGCCCCTAGTTTTTCACACCGAAAAATGGTGAAATTGCGCTACCCCCTCCCGAGCAAAGGAGTTACACGTGCGTCGCAGCCCTCTCTTCGCTCCGCTTGCCCTCGTCCTGCTGGTCGCTCTCGCCGCGCTCGTCGGCATCGCCGCCTCGAAGGCATTGCCCTCGAATCCCAAGCCCCAGCGGGCGCTCGCACCCGGGCTGCAACTGGATTCCGCGCACGAGCATGGCTCCGGCGTCCCCAGGAACGGGTACCCCGGCTCGAAGACGGGCGGCGTCAAGCTCGCCGACGTCCAGCCGACGGCGTACGGAGAGGCGCCCGTCATCCGGAGCCACAACGGCGTCCTGCGCGTCACGTTCGCCCCGCACGAGGGCAGCGCGATCATCAACGGCCAGCGCTGGGGCGGAACGAAGACCTTCACCAGCAGCTTCCCAGGCCCGACGCTGAAGGTGAATCCGGGCGACACGATCCGGATCCACTTCATCAACAAGCTCGACCAGATCACGAACCTGCACTTCCACGGCTTCCGCGTCTCGCCGGCCGGGCTCGCCGACAACGTGCTCCGCACGATCGCGCCCGCCGTGACCTCGAAGACAGTCGCGCCCAAGAAGTCGGTGGAGATCGTCGTCCACATCCCCAAGGGCCACGAGCAGGGCCTCTACTGGTACCACCCCCACCTGCACGGGCTCGTCGACGGCCAGGTCTACCCGGGTCTCGAGGGCCTGATCGTGATCGGCGACGTTTTGAAGCACTTCCCGTGGCTGCACAACATCAAGCGCCGCGTGATGGCGCTGCAGGCGCCCGAGTTCGGCGACGACAACAACCTCGTCTCGATCGCGAACGCCGACATCAAGAAGTCGACCACCCTGATCAACGGCCACTACCACCCGACGCTCTCCATCCATCCCGGCGAGCTCCAGCTCTGGGAGATCGCCAACATCACGAACGAGGGCTGGTACCGCCTCTTCATGGGCGGGCTGAAGTTCTACGTCATCGGCGAGGACGGCAACCCGGTCGGTCACACGTGGAGCACGCGCCGTCTGCTCGTCCCGCCGGCGAAGCGGTTCGAGTTCCTCGTCCGCGGGCCCGCGCACGGGACGTACAAGTTCGAGAATCTCGCGTTCAACCAGGGACACGTCCAGTTCGGCGAGTTCAAGATCGCGACTCTCGTCTCCCAGGGCCCGGGCGTGAAGCCGCTCAAGATCCCGCACCTCGTCTCGAGGCAGCAGGCCGGCCTGATCCACGACATCCAGAACGACAGGGTCTACAAGCACCGCCAGCTGACGTTCTCGATCGAGAACCCGTTCCCGAAGGACGCGAACGCGTTCAAGATCAACAAGAAGCTCTACAACCCGCACATCGTCGACGAGAAGGTGAACCTCGGGACGACTGAGGAGTGGCTGCTACGCAACACCTCGCCCGAGGACCATCCCTTCCATATCCACACGAACGACTTCATCGTCGAGAAGGTGAACGGGCACAAGGTCTCGATCCACGGCTTCCAGGACACGGTCAAGATCCTGCGCCAGATCAACGGCAAGCCGGGGACGGTGCTGATCCGGCAGCGCTACCGCAAGTTCCAGGGCGAGGCCGTCTTCCACTGCCACATCCTGTTCCACGAGGACCACGCGATGATGGGCAACATCGTCTTCGGTCCGCGGGTCAGGAACCCGAGCTTGGGCAAGTAGCACTCGCCAGCCTTAGCCCCTGAGCGCGCGTTCGGCGAAGGGGATCCCATCCATCGCGTGCCAGGCTTCAGCCTGGCACGCACGGGCGCCAACTCGCAAAGGCGGAATCGCCCCTCGCTGCGGCTCTCCGCGAGCTCGGCGGAGTCAACTCGACGGCTCGGCCGCGGCTGTCCCCACGGGTGCTTCCGCCGGGCGGCCGCGCCTCAGAACCAGCAGAGTCAGGATCGCCCCGAGGATCGCGACGCCGACGGAAACCGTCAGGGCGTTCGAGATCGCGTAGACGAAGGCCTCGCGCAGGGCGCGGACGATGTCGCGCTGCGCCGGTTCCGTGAACGTGTCGAACCTCGCCTCGGCGTTGTCCGCGTGCGCGAGCAGGCCCTCCAGCTCGCGCTCGATCTCATTGGGAAGGCTCGGGCCGGTCTTCGCAAGGACGTGGTCGAGCTTCGAATCCTCGAGCGACTTGAAGAGCGTGCCTGTGATGGCCACTCCCAGCACGCCGCCCAGGCCGATCACGGTCGTGAGGATCCCTGTCGCCTGGCCGTGCTCGCGGATGGGGACGTCGTTGATCGCCGCAGCGTTCATCGGTGTCAGCGTCAAGCCGACGCCGAAACCGAGCACGAGCATGGCCGGCCACAGGTCCACGTAGCTGGTCCGCAGCGAGATGTCGGCCAGGAAGAACAGGCCCACGGAGGCAAGCGCGAGACCCCCGACGATCGGCGGGCGCGGCCCGACCCGATCCATCAGCCTGCCGCCGAGCGGCAGGGAGATCAGGAACGTGCCGCTGAGCGGAAGCAGCAGGACGCCCGACGCAAGCGGCGAGTAGTGGAGGATCTCCTGCAGGTAGATCGGCAGCAGGAAGAACAGCGCCCCGAGCACGAAGTTGACGACGAACTTGACGACGACCCCGCCGACGAAGTTGCGATGGCGAAGCACCGCAAAGTGGACGACGGGGCTCCGGACGTGGCGCTCGTTCAGCACGAAGCCCGCGAACAGCGCGGCAGACGCCACCAGCAACGTGAGCGTCGGAATCGAGGCCCAGCCGCTGCTCCAGCTCGCGCCCTCGATCAGCACGAGGGAGATCGCGATTACGGCGCCCGCCAGGAGGAGGACGCCGCTGTAGTCGATCCGGCGGTCGGCCTGCTCGTCACGGGACTCGGCGACGCCGCGCAGCGCGACGGCGACGATGATCGCCGCGATCACGACGTCGACCCAGAAGATCCCCCGCCAGCTGACCTCGTTGGTGAGCAGGCCGCCGATCGGTGGGCCGAGCCCGCTGATCAGACCCGAGGCGCCGCCCCAGATCGCGATTGCCGTCGTGCGGCTGCGCTCTCCAAACGCGTTCGTGACGATCGAGAGCGAGGCCGGGACGAGCATCGCCCCTCCCGCCCCGATCACGGCGAGGCTCAAGATCAAGAACACGGGGCGGAAACTGAGCGCGGCCAGCACGGAGCCGACTCCGAACACGACCGCGCCGATGAGGAAGATCCGGCGGTGCCCGAAGATGTCGCTCAACCGTCCGGCCGTGATCAGGAACGCCGCATAGGTGAGCGAGTAGCCCGTCAGCATCCACTGCAACTCGCTGAGCGAAGCATTGAGCTGGTCGTGGAGCGTCGGAATGGCAACGCCGAGCGCGGTCGTAGGGAGCGAGGTGATCCCGCTCGCGAGCGTCGCTGCGAGCAGCGTCGAGCGCTTCTCCCGCGTCCCCCGCATCAGTCGCGGAGCCTGCCATAACCTTCTGACGTGGCGCTGCCTCCGGCACCGACGAACGCACGCCTAGAGCTCCTCCACCGGCTGATCGACCACGCGCCCATGTTCCCGCCGGCGTCGCTCCCGCTCGACGAGGCGATCGGGGAGCACGTGCGGGTCGGGAGGATGCCCGAATCCTGGATGATCGGGCACTTCGTCACCCCTGCGTCCCGGCTGCCGGATCTCGAGGGGCGCGTCTTCTCGCTGGCGGTCGTGATGGACGTCCCGCCGGGGACGGCCCGACTGCGAGGCGACTCTCGGATCCAGGCCGTGGAGGGCGGGCCCGAGCACCTGGAGGACTGGCCCGGGTGGCATCCCTACGTCGAGATCCCTCTCGACAACCGCGTCGAGGAGCGCCTCACCGACCTCCGCGGGGCCAGGGCGAAGGTCCGGTGCGGGCCGGAGGCTCCGCCGCTCGAAACGCTCGCGGTCTTTATCAAATCGTGCCGAGAACGCGGCACCGCCTTCAAGGCGACTGCAGGGCTCCATCACGCGATTCGAACGGACGGCCAACACGGCCTCGTCAACCTGCTCGCGGCCGCAGCCTTCGGCGACGAGGAGCGAGCGCTCGCAGAGGACGATCCCAAAGCGTTCTCGCTCGACGAGCAGGCATTCGTCTGGCGCGATCGCAAGGTCGAGGCCCCGGCGCTCAGGGAACTTCGCGAGAAGCTCATCACCCGAGTGGGCAGCTGCAGCTTCACGGAGCCTGTCGAGGAGTTGCACGCACTCGGGTTCCTGTGACGGGTTTCGGCGTCTTCAGCCGGCCCGGTGAAGGTCCGCGGGTCGGCTTCCGCGACGGCGACTCGGTCCTCGACCTCTCGGCATTGGGCGAAACCCTCCGCGAGCCCTCGCTGAACGCCTTCATGGCGCGGGGCCCGTCCGCGTGGGCCAAGACAAGAGCGCGACTCGAGGAAGCTCCACGCTTGCCGCTCGAGGAGGTCGAGCTGCACCTGCCGTTCGAGGTGGCGGACTACGTCGACTTCTACTCCTCGCTCGAGCACGCGACCAATCTCGGCCGGCTGTTCCGGCCGGACTCCGAGCCGCTGCTGCCGAACTGGCGACGGCTTCCGGTCGGCTACCACGGGCGCGCCGGGACGGTCGTCGTCAGCGGCACCCCGGTCAGGCGCCCGAGCGGCCAGTCGAAGCCGCCGGGCGCCGACGAGCCGGTTTTCGGCCCGAGCCGCCGGCTCGACATCGAGCTCGAGCTCGGGTTCGTGATCGGAACGCCCAGCCGGCTCGGCGAGCCCGTCCCCGTCGAGCGCGCGCTCGAGCACGTCTTCGGCGTCGTGCTCGTGAACGACTGGAGCGCGCGCGACATCCAGGCGTGGGAATACCAACCGCTCGGGCCCTTCCTGGGCAAGTCGTTCGCAACCTCGATCGGCGCCTGGGTGACGCCGCTGGACGCGCTGGAGCCGTACCGCGTCGCCGGGGAGCAGCAGGAGCCCGAGCCGCTCGAGTATCTGCGCGCGCCGCCCACCGCCTACGACATCGCGCTCGAGGTCGAGCTGAACGGCGAGGTGATCTCGCGCACGAACGCGCGCCACCTGTACTGGAGCATCGAGCAGCAGGTCGCGCACGCGACCGTGAACGGCGCCTCGCTGCGCACCGGCGACCTGCTCGCAACCGGCACGATCTCGGGGCCGACGCCCGATTCGCGGGGAAGCCTGATCGAGCTGAGCTGGAACGGAGCCGAGCCGATCGAGCTGGCCGACGGAACGACGAGAACGTTCCTCGAAGACGGCGACGAAGTCGTCCTCCGCGGCGCCGCCGGCAAGGTCGAGCTCGGCGAGGTGCGGGGAAGAATCCTCGGCCGCTAGAGTCGGAGGCGTGAGTCCAGAGCGAGAGCTCGAGGGACAGGTAGCGCTCGTGACCGGCGGCGGGCGAGGGATCGGCGCCAACATCGCGCGCGAGCTCGCCGGCGCGGGCGCGCGTGTCGCGGTCGCCGCTCGGAGCCACGAGCAGGTAGAGGAGGTGGCCGGCGAGGTCGACGGCCTCGCGCTCGAGCTGGACGTCACCGACCGGTCGGCGGTCGAGCGCGCGATCGCCGAGGTGGAGCGCGAGCTCGGACCGCTCGATCTGCTCGCCGCCAACGCCGGAACGATGCTTTCGGAGCCCGAAGGAGGATGGGTGACCGATCCGGACGACTGGTGGCGCGTGTTCGAGGTCAACGTCCTCGGCGTCTATCTCTGCTGCCGGGCCGTCATACCCGGCATGCTCGAGCGCGGTCGCGGGCGGATCGTCATCACCGGCTTCGTGATCAGCCCCGGCCTCGTCAAGACGGAGATGACGAAGCGCGCGCCCGACGACGCGCCCTGGACGCCGCCCGAGCTGGCTCCGCGTCTGGTCCGTGCACTCGCGTCCGGACGTGCGGACGCCCTCGCCGGCCGCTACATCCACGCCGAGCACGACGACATCGACGACCTGATCGCGCGGGCAGACGAGATCGAGAGCGAAGACCTGAACGCGATCCGGCTCCGACGCTAGGCCTGCGCGCCGCGTTCAGGGACTAGGGAAACAGGCTGCCGAGAATGTCGGTGAGCCGTGAGCCGCCGTTGATCAGGAACTTGACGGGCGCGTGCTGGGCTGCCTCCCTCAGGAGCGGAGCGAGGAAGGACGGCACGTCGCCACGACGCTCGGCCGCATCGATCGCCCGCACCAACCCCGCTCGAACGGCACGCTCGATTGTCGCGGAGTCCCACTTGACCTTCTGGCCGCTCGAGGGGCGTAGGGAGAGCACGAGCTCCTCGCGCGTCGTGTGAAGCTCGCAGGCCGCCCCGTTCAGTCCGTCGAGAACGATGCGCTGGAGGGCGCCGTCCAGCCCGTCGCCGGTCGAGGGAGACCGAGCCGTGCACGGATTGACGGTCTTGGTCTCGCCGAAGCCCCAGGCCCCCATCCCGAGCTCGACGGCGACGAGCACGACGGCTGCTGCCAGGAGAGCGGCGACGACCTTCACGCGGTCCTCCTGCGACGGAGGAGAAGCAGGGGAAGCGCAGCCGCGGCCCCGAACAGGGCGGCGATCGCGAAGCCCGGCCGGAAGCTCCGCGTCAGCGGCGCCCGCACGGCCGTGAGCAGCTGGTCCTCGGCGGTACGCACCCGCTCGTCGTCGCCGGCGCCCGCATCCTCGAACGGCTTCGCCAGGTCCGGGATCGCACCGTCCTGCGCGCGGTCGAACTCGTCCCTGATCGCGAGCGCGATCGGCACCTTCTTCGTCAGCGGGAGCCTGGCGTCGAGGATCGTCTTCGTGGCGTTCGTGGTCGCCTGCTCACCGGCCGTCGAGACCGTGCTGGCGAGCACCGGCGCGATCGCGAGCAGGCCGAGAACCAGCCCGATGTGGCGCGCGCCGACGGAGAGCGTCGCGCTGCGGCCGAGATCCTGCTCGTCCACCGAGGCCCGCGTCAGAGGCGGAACCGCGAGGCCGAAGCCGGCACCGCAGAAGGCGAGCGCGGGCACGGCGTAAGCCGCACTGGACTCGGGCAGCAGGGCGAGCGCGACCAGCCCGGCCGCGAGCAGGACCGCGCCCGAGACGACTCCCTCCGCGACCGACAGGGAACGAGAGAGCCGGCTCGTGACGAGACCGGCCAGCGGCAGCGCGCTGACGACGAGCGCGCCGGTGATAGGCGTGAACTGCCAGGCGGTGACGATCAGGAGGACGGCGAGGAAGAGGGCGCCGACGATCGCGCCGAAGAGGAAGACCAGCGCGGCGTTCGCCGTCAGGGGGCCGCGCCGCGAGGTCTTCCGCTCCGGCAGCGTCCGGACGTGACGATGGATCGTGGCCGCGATCCCGAGCGCAGCGACAGGCGCCTGGGCGAAGAAGATCGCCCGCCAGTCGAAGAGCTCCGTCAGCACTCCCCCGAGCGCCGGGCCGACGGCGACGCCGACCGCCCCCGCGGCCGTCCAGAGGGCGGTTCCGCGCTTGGCCGAGCCGGTGAGTGCTGACAGGATCGGCAGCGAGCCGGCGAGCAGCAGAGCCGCGCCGGCTCCTTGGAGGCAACGGAAGGTGAAGAGCGCGGGCAGGCTCCAGGCGAGCCCGCAGCCGAGCGAGGCCCCGAGGAAGAGCACGAGGCCGGACGCCGCCTCAGCGCGCGGGAAGCGGCCGACGAGCGGGATCAGCGCCAGGGCGCCGAGCGCGACGACGAGGTTGTAAGCGGTGATCACCCACGAGACGCCGACGATGCTCGTCTTGAAGTGGAAATACAGCTCCGGCAACGCCAGGACGACGATCGAGGAGTCGGAGAAGGCGACGGCGACCGCCGCTGCGAGGGCCACGGCTGTCGCGAAGGGGAGCGTGAGCCGCACGGCCTAATGGTGACGGGTGTGGAAGGATCGTGGCTGCGCCCCAATCCAACAGGAGGTCACATGGCAAGCATCGAGATCAAAAACGTGGACTCACCGGACGAGACCCGCCCGTTCGCCGACAAGGGCAATGCCGCCCTGGTGAAGGTCGGGGACCAAACGGTCATCTACGGGACCTTCGAGCCCGGCTGGCGCTGGTCCGAGCACGTCAAGCCGATCGCCGGCACGGATACCTGCGAGGCGACCCACCTCATCTACTGCGTCTCCGGCCGGATGAAGATCGCCCATACCGACGGGACGGAAGGCGAGATCGGCCCGGGCGACGTGGTTGCGATCGAGCCGGACCACGACGCGTGGGTGGTCGGGGACGAGCCCTGTGTTGCAGTCGACTTCGGAGGCTACGCCCGATACGCGCAGCAGTAGGGACTGCGAGGCTCCATGAGCCGGGCAGGAATCGTATTAGGTGTTGAGAGCGGTCGCGGCCGCCGGCTCCTGGACGGTTGCCAATTGAGATGCGAGTAGTTCGGCGTAGCCGTGGGCGGTGGGGGAGCCGCGTGCGGCTCCCCCAACCTGTCTAGGCCGCGAGGTCGAGCGCCGGCTGCTCCTCGACGACCGGCGCTTTTTGGCGGGTGTTGGGCGCCAGGAGCGCGACGACGGTGGCCGCGAGCACGAGGCCGGCGCCGACCAGGAGCGCGCGCTGGTACCCGTGAGTCGCCGCCTGGGCGACGCTGTCGCCGGCGTGGAGCAGCGAGCTGGTGCGCGCGGTGGCGATCGCGGAGAGGATCGCCAGGCCGAGCGCGGTGCCGAGCTGCTGCCCCGTGTTCAGGAGTCCGGCGGCGAGGCCGGCCTTGTCCTCGCCGACGCCGGCGTTCGCTGCGGTGGTGGCACCGGTGAAGACGCCGCCGAGGCCGATGGACGCGACCAAGAGGCCGGGCAGGATGTCGGAGACGTAGGAGCCGTCGACGGGGACCCGTGACAGCCAGTACATGCCGCCCGCGGCGATCACGGCCCCGACGAGGATGACCGGCTTGGTGCCGATGCGCGCGAACAGCTGCGAGCTGATGCTGGCCGCGATGATGAAGCCGCCGGTCAGCGGCAGGTAGGCCGTCCCGGTCTGGATCGGCGAGTAGTGGAGCACGGTCTGCATGTAGAGGGTGAGGAAGAAGAACATCGGGATGAAGCCGGCAACGGCAACCAACTGCGTGGCGTCGGCAACGGCGACCCCCTTGACCCGCAGGATCGATAGGGGGAGGAGCGGGTTGGCGACGCGCAGCTCGTTGGCGACGAAGGCGACCAGCGTCAGCCCCGCGACGGCGAGCTCGACGATCGTGCGCGTCGCGCCCCAGCCGACGTCCGGCGCCTTCACGAGGGCGTAGACCAGAAGTAGCATCCCGCCGGTCACGAGGAAGGCCCCGAGGGCGTCGAAGTTCGCCAGGCGTGCGGTCTTGCGCTCCCGCTTCAGCAGGACGAAGGCGCCGACGAAGGCGATCGCGGAGAACGGGACGTTGACGAACAGCACCCAACGCCAGCCGAACCCCTCGGTGAGCAGACCACCGAACAAGACTCCGGCGGCGCCGCCGAGGCCGGAGACGGCCGCCCAGACGCCGAGGGCGGTGTTGCGTTCACGGGTAGAACGGAACGTGGTGGTCAGCGTCGACAGCGCGGCCGGTGAGAGCATGGCTGCGCCTAGGCCCTGGGCGAAACGGGCGCCGATGAGCAGCGAGCCGCTCTGGGCCAAGCCGCCGACCAGCGACGAGCCGGCGAACACGACCAGACCGGTGATGAGGACGAAGCGGCGTCCGAGGAGGTCGGCCACCCGACCGCCGAGCAGCAGGAAGCCGCCGTAGGTGAGGATGTAGCCGTTGATGACCCACTGCAGGCTCTGCTGGCTGAAGCCGAGGTCGCTCTTGATCGACGGCAGTGCGATGTTCAGGATCGAGGCGTCGAGGACGTCCATGAACTGGACGAGGCTGAGCAGAAGAAGGATCGCGACGCCGCGCCGTGATGACAGCGACGAAGCGGCCGACGCCTCATCGGGGGAAACAACTCTCGGGTAGGGCTTGGGCTTCGTGCTCATGAACTGGGCCTCGCTCTCTCTCGGAATCGACTGTTTGGTGGCACTCGCGATGAAGGTACGGAGGAGCGCCGAGGTTCGCGCCGGCGGAATCGCCGGGTTTGCCGCGTAGCGTCGTTCGCGCCCTCGGAGTCGAGTTCGAGGCCGTCGAGCAAGTCGGCTTGCAGGTCGCGGGCGAGGCCCTGCAACAGCCGAACTACGTCCCTGCATTCCTCGACGAGGCGGCGGCTGCGCTCGCCCACCTCCTGTTCGCCCAGGTAAGGGCCGACCACGCGCAGGGCGGAGCGAGCGGTCTCGAACGCCTCCCACCAACGCCCCGCAAGAGCATCAAGGTGCGACGACCGCCGCGCGCCACCCAACTGCTCCGTGATCAGCTCGCGCTGCACGAAACGTGCGGAGCCCTGGATTACGCCGCCCATGCCTTGCCGTTGAGGGCCGCTCTCGCGGCCGAGAACGGGTGGTAGAAAGCGTCGATTGCCTCTCTCCCCGTCGTCGGGTGGAGAACGAACCGCGCTCCCTTGCGCTGGTCCTCGACCTCGACGCGAAACTCGTCGGCGACATTGCCGCGGTCCCAAAACAGGTCGACGACGATTCCGTCGCTCTCGCGGTGTCCGAAGTGATTAGCCGCGCGTGACATGGCTCACACCTCCAATCCGGTTTTGACATCAAGTGACGGGCGATTTCGTTTGGATGCGGGTCGCGAGGCCTGCCGTCGCCGCGCCGTCGGCGTGGCTGCCGCATGATCAACGGCCTTTGCGATCCGGTGACGTTCGGCCTCCGCCAGCAGGTCTTGGTGCCGCTGGCGGGCGATCTCGAGATGAATGGATGGATGCAAGACCATTTCGATGCTCCTTCGTCGGTCTAGCTCCTGACCATGCCGACGCTGAGTGGCCGTCGCACCGGCGATTTGGCCGGACTTCGGGGCGATGACATGGGCGAGCGCGAAGCCCCTTCCGTTCTCGGACCGCGCACCTGCGAGCTGCACCTCGCTCAGCGTCGAGGAAAGCTCGATCGCCACGCTGAGATTGCGCTCGCGGAGACCGGGGGGAACCCGCTCGCCCTCATCGCTCCACGCTGGATCGACGAGACTTCGTAGGTCGGGCGCGCCGGCCTGGCTCGGCCGGTCCATGGCGGCGCGGTGGGCGAGCAGCTCGGCAAGCCGATGCAGCGATCTCTCGTTGCCCCGCCTGAGCACCGCTCGGGTGAGAGGGGCCGGGTTTGCTGCGTACGCGACCTTCGCACGCGAACCTTGCACCCGTGCTGACCCGTGCGGGTCAACAGCCTCGCTGACGTTCCGGCGCTAGCGCTCGCTGTTTGCGCTCGCGCGCGTGCCATGGGCAGTGCTCGTCGTGCTCGCGCGAACGTGAAACACAACGGGCACTGGACGCGAGCGTCCTTGCCCTGGTAAAGGCGAAGCACCAGGACGAGCACCATCATCGTCGCGACCGTAAGGGCGAGTGTGGGCGACACGTCGGTCATGTCGCCAGCCCTTCCGGCTCGGCCCGACGGCGCTCCCTGTCAGCTCCGCGAGCCGAGCCTCGCTCGACCTAGCCTGCAGCTCACCCGCTTGGTGGAGCTGCAGTCGTGCTCGCAGTTCGTGCGCGGCCGCAGCCCCGACGCGCCGGTGTCCGCAGCCTGCTAACTACGCGTTCGAGCCTGCTAACTCCGCGAGGGCGTTGGGATCGGCGTGGCCGTCGATGCGGTCGGTTTCGCGTACACCTCGGCGAAGCCTTGCCGCCAGCTCGGGTAGCGCAGCGTCCAGCCGAGCGCGCGCTTGGCCTTGGCGTTGGAGGCGCCGCGGGCCTCGGTTCCCATCATCACCGCGCCCTCGCCCGCGATCAGCCGCGCGAGCCAGACCGGGACGTGGCGGGGTGGCTTGGCGCCGAGCGCGTCGGCGAGCACAGGCAGCCACTCGCGCACAGGGGCGGGCTCGTCGTCGACGATGTTGTAGATCGCAGGGCCGTCGTGCTCGAGCGCGAGCACGGTCGCCGCGGCGGCGTCGTCGAGGTGGATCCAGGAGAAGACGCCGCCGCCGTCGCCGACGATCGGGAACTGCCGCTTGCGCACCGGCTCGAGCAGCCCGTCGTTGGCGGCGCCGTAGAAGGCGCCGTAGCGAAGCACGATCCCGCCGGCCTCGGTGACCGCCTCGTCGAGATAGCGGATGGCGGCAGCGGTTTCGCGCGTCCCGTTGACCGGGGTGGAGTCGAGTGGATCGTCCTCGGTCTTGACGAGCCCGCCCTCGCGCGCATAGCGCCCGTAGCTGGCGGCGCTCTGGGCGACGAACCGGGGCACGCCTGCCTCGCGTGCGGCGGCGATCAGGTTGTCGGTGCCCTCGGTGCGGAGCCGGTTGGTCTCCGCGATGCTGCGATCGAGATTCCTGGAGAACTTCACATCTGCCAGCGCGGTCGCCTCGTGGACGATCGCCTCGGGCTCGCTTTCGAGCACGGCCTTGCGCACTGCCGCCGCGTCGAGCAGATCGAGCGCGACCGGGTTGGCGCCGAGGGCGCGAACCCGTTCCACGCTTTCCGGCGAACGGCCGGTGCCGATCACCTCGTGCCCTCGCGCGATCAACTGAGGAACGAGTCGCGTGCCGATCGCACCGCTCGCCCCAGCGACGAAAACTCGCATCGTGTCTCCTTTCGGTATCGGGTTACTTTGTAGGCGTTCATTGCTGACCCATTGGAACTTCCATCCAACGCTAGGGCGGGACGCCTAGGCTCGCACCGGCGGAATCGCCGGGCTTGCCGGTTCAAGGACGTTCTCGCTCGGCGAGTCGAGGTCGAGGCGGGCGAGCTGGGTGCGGGAGCTGATGCCGAGCTTTCTGTAGACGTTGCGGAGATGGAAGTCGATCGTGCGCGGGCTGAGGAAGAGCTGGGCCGCGACCTCGCGGTTACTGAGACCCTCGGAGACGAAGCGCGCGATCTGGAGCTCCTGCGCGGTCAGGTCGCCTCGTGTGCTGGGGTCGCGTTTCCGCGCAGTCTGCCCGCTCGCGCGCAACTCGACCCGTGCCCGCTCCGCCCAGAGCGCCGCTCCGAGCGTCTCGAAGCCCTCGAGCGCCGCCCGCAGATGCTCGCGCGCTTCGACTCGGCGTCGGCTGCGGCGCAGGAACTCTCCGAATGCGAGCTGAGTACGTGCACGCTCGAACGGACGGGAGGCCTGGTCGTGCGCCGCGAGCGCCGCCGCGAAGAGCTGTTCGGCTTCTTCCTCGCCCTCGGAGAGGAGCGCTCGGCAGTGCAGAACGACCGCGTCCGCCCAAGGAGCCGCAGTGCTCTCCGCCCAGGGCTGGAACGATTCGAGCCAGGCGCGGGCGGTCGCGTGCTCCCCAGCGCGGATCGCCGCTTCGATCCGATCGAGTGCCGACCAATAGACGGCAAGCGTGTTAGAGATGTCTCGCGCGCGCGCGAGCGCTTCCTCTGCCCGACCCAATCCAAGCTCGAGCAGCGTTAGCGCCCACTGCGTGATCTCGGCGACGACCCCGAGCCCTCGGGCGGAGGCGAGCTCGCGGCTCTCGGCCGCCAGCCTCCGGCACTCCTGCTCGTCGCCTCGAAGGGCGGCGATGAGGGCGAGTAGGACGAGCGCCTGCACGAGGAGATGGTCTTGACCGATCTCCCGGCCGAGCCGGAGGCCCTCGCTCGCGTTGGCCGAACCGGAATCCCAACTGCCCGCCCACACTTCGGTAGTCGTGAGGATGGGGAGGATCTGCGTCAGGGCGCCGAGCGCCCCAGCCTCACGCGCCCTGGCCGCCGCCTCATGGTGAGCCCGGTATGCCGCCCGATCGTCGCCGAGGTAAAGGGCCGCCCGTCCGGCAAAGAGGAGCGCCAGGGGCGTCTGTGCGACGCCTGTACCGACCAGCTCGTCCACGAGCTCGAGCGCGAGCCGGAGCTTCGGGACGGCGGTGTCGAAGTCGCCGTCCGCATGGGCCCCGATGCCGATGAGAAGTCCCGCGAGCATCCGTGAGAACGGGCTTTCCTCGACTGCGACACTGCGAGCCTCCTCGGCGACCGCCACCTGCCCCTCTCTGTCCCCTGCGTACGCTGCGGCGGTGCCGGCGAGGTTGAGCAAGTCGAGCGCGCGCTCGCCGTCGATCGGCGCCACCTCCGTCGCTGCCCGCACGAGAACCTCGTACCCGTCAGCGGGCATGCCACGGTTCATCTCGATCAGACCTCGCCAGCGGTCGATATCCGCCCGCTCGACCGGCTCGCTGAGAATCGGACGAGCGCGCTCGAGAAGCGTCAGGGCACGGTCGAGCCGCCCTGCGAGCCAGGCGTTCTCGGCCGCCGCGGTGAGTTGTCGCACCTGCTGGTGCTGGTCCGTTGTCAACGCCGCGGCCCGCTCGAAGGCGAGCGAGGCGGCCGCGAAGCCGCTCCGTTGCCGCGCCCGCTCGGCCGCCTGCTCGAGCTCCTCGACGACCGACGGATCGGGCTCGACGCTCGCCGCCGCATGGTGCCAGGCGCGCCGATCGGCTTCGGCTTCGCCGTCGAGCACGCTCGCGAGCGCGCGGTGGACAGCCTGGCGCTTGGAGAGCGTCGCCCCCTGGTAGACGGCGGAGCGGACGAGCGGGTGGCGAAGCTCGAGCCGGCTCCCGCGCACCTGCGCTAGCCCCGCCTGCTCGGCGGCGTCGAGCGCCTCCCCCGCGGCTCCAAGCTGCGCGGCCGCGCGCAGCACGGTCGCGAGCTCGCCCGTGTCGTCGGCGGCAGCGACCAGCAGGAGCGTCTGCGTCTCCTCCGGCAGCCGACGCACGCGCGCGAGGAAGGCGCGCTCGACCCGGGCGCTGACCGGTATGGGGGCGAGCACCGGCTCGGCGCCGGAGAGCTGCGCCTCGCTCAGGGCCGAAGAGAGCTCGAGCAGGGCGAGCGGGTTGCCCTCGGTCTCCGCGACCAGCCGGTTGCGGACCTCGGACGAGAGCACGACGCCTGCCTGGCGATCGATCAGCGTCCCGGCCGCCGCCGGGTCGAGCCCGCCCACGCGGAGCTGCGGGAGCCCGGGTGCCTCGAACCCTCGATCCTCGCCCTCGCGCGCCGCGAAGAGCATCACGATCCCCTCGGCCTCGAGCCGCCTGGCGACGAAGACGAGCGCCCCCGCCGAGGCGTCGTCGAGCCAGTGCGCATCGTCGACGAGGCAGAGCAGCGGCTGGCGCTCGGCGGCCTCGGCGAGCAGGCTCAAGGCCGCGAGCGAGACGAGGAAGCGGTCGTCGCTTTCCCCCTCCGCCAGTCCGAGCGCTCCGCGCAGCGCCGCCGCCTGCGGGTGCGGAAGGTTCTCGACGAGACCGAGGACGGGGCGGACGATCTGGTGCAGGGCTGCGAAGGGGAGGTGCGCCTCTGATTCGACTCCGCTGCCGCTGAGCACGCGCATGCCTCGGGCCTGCTCACGGGCGTCCTCGAGGAGGACGGATTTGCCGACGCCCGGCTCGCCGGTGATAACCAGGACGGCGCTGCGCGACGCGTGGGCGCCGGCGAGCAGCTCGCCGATACGGGAGCGCTCCAGATCTCTCCCGTAGATCACCTCCCGAATCGTACGCCCTTGCTCGAGCCGGGCGAGATCGCCGGTGCGAGCTGAGGCGCGCGCCGCGACTGATCGGGCTCGCCCACGGATTCCGGCCAAATCGCCGGTGCGACGACGAGCTCGGCCAGCCATGTTGACACCGATCGAAATGACGAACCCGCGCACCGCTCAACCCGCACCCTCCTGGCGAAGCGGTCTCAGGCCGGTCGCCCGACTGCTGGTGGTCGAGCTCGCGATCTGGGCCGCCGCCTACGGCGGCTACCTGACGCTCCGCGGCCTCACGATCGGCAACCCGGCCGAGGCACACGCACATGCCGGGGAGGTCGTCCGTGCCGAGCGCGCGCTCGGCCTCTTCCATGAAGCGTCGCTCCAGGGCGGACTTGGAGCCGTGGCCGACGTCTTCTCCACCTACTACCTGCTCGGCTTCGGGCCCGTGCTCGGCCTCGTCATCGTCTGGCTCGGACTGCGCCGGCCCGAGCTCTATCGCGAGCTGCGAACGGTGCTGCTCGTCTCGCTCGCGCTCGCGAGTGTCGCGTTCGTCTTCTTCCCGACGGCGCCTCCCCGTCTCGTCGCCGGGCTCGGGATCACGGACACCGTCGGTCTCTCCGGCCACGACACGGGGTCGTTCGCGGGCATCCGCTTCGACCCATACGCGGCGATGCCGAGCATGCACGTCGGCTGGGCGCTCCTCGCCGGGCTGTACGGCTTTCGCGCCGCCCGCAGCCGGCTACTCCGTCTCTTCTTCCTGCTCCACCCGGCGGTGATGGCGGTCGCGGTCAGCGCGACCGGAAACCACTACTTCCTCGACTCGGCGGCGGGCGTCGCCGTCGCAGGCCTCGCGCTTGCGCTCGTTTGGCTCGGCCCTCGACTAAGCCTCCGCCGCCAGACGACAAGCCTCCGCGGCAGGGCGTTCATGCCCGAGCTCGCGGTTCTGCGCCCGCGAGCGCGGTGGTCTCGCCCTGCCGGATGCTCGGCTCTCGACCTCGAAAGGAGTGCAGCCTGATGACGATCGACCCTGTCCAGTACGCACGCCGCTGGAAGACGCTTGGCGTGCTGTCACTAAGCCTGGTAATCATCGGACTCGACAACACCATCCTCAACGTCGCCCTGCCAACCCTGCAGGAGAAATTCGACGCCTCCGCCTCGAAGCTGCAGTGGATGGTCGACTCCTATCTGCTCGTGTTTGCGGGCTTGCTGCTCGTGTTCGGCGCCCTCGGCGACCGCTTCGGCCGCAAGCTGGCGCTTCAGGCAGGCGTATCGATCTTCGGACTCGCCAGCCTCGCCGCCCTCGTCGTCGACTCGTCCGGCCAAGTGATCGGCGTTCGCGCCGCGATGGGGGTGGGGGCGGCGCTGATCATGCCCGCCACCCTCTCGATCATCGCCAACGTCTTCACCGGCGAGGAGCGCCGCAGGGCGATCGCCATCTGGGCAGCGCTGGCGGCGGTCGGAATCGGACTCGGCCCCTTGGCCGGTGGGCTGCTGCTCGAGTGGTTCGACTGGTGGTCCGTCTTCATGGTCAACGTCCCGTTCGCGGCCGGCGCCCTGCTGCTCGCCATCCGTTACGTGCCCGAGAGCCGCGATCCCCGGCCCGGGTCGTTCGACCTGTTCGGTGCCGCGCTCTCCACCGCCGGCTTCAGCATCCTCGTGTACGCGATCATCGAGGCGCCCGAGAAGGGCTGGCTGAGCGGCCTCGTGCTCGGATCGCTCGCGGCAAGCGTGGCGCTGCTGGGCGTGTTCTTCTGGTGGGAGCGACGCGTCGCCGAGCCGATGCTCGACCTCGGCTTCTTCCGCAATGCCCGTTTCAGCGTCGGCACGGCCGCGGTCAGCGTGCCCTTCTTCGGTCTGCTGGGCGGGATCTTCGCGCTGACTCAGTACTTGCAGTTCGCCCACGGCTACAGCGCGATCGAGGCGGGGGCGGTCATGAGCCCGATGGCGCTCGGGCTGATGATCGGCGCCGGCTCGTCGAGCAGGGCCGTGGCGCGACTCGGCACCTCCCGCGTCGTCGCAGCCGGCCTCACCGGCGTCGCGATCATCATGGCCCTGACCACGCTGTGGGAGCCTGACACCGGCGCACTCGCCCTGGGTGCCTGGTTCTTCGGCCTGACCCTCGCGATGGGGTGGGTGATGGCCCCCGCCACGGACGCGGTCGTGGGCGCGGTCCCTGCGGCCAAGTCGGGCATCGCGTCGGCCACCAACACCGTCGCCCGCATGGTCTCGGGCGCGCTCGGCGTGGCGATCATCGGCTCGCTCGTCAGCTCCCTCTATTCGAACGACGTCGGCGGCTCGCTCGGCGGCTTGCCCGCTCAGGCGCAAGCGAGGGCGGAGGACTCGGTCGGCGCCGCGAGCGCGATCGCCGCCCACCTGCCGGTGCATGCGGCCTCCCGCTTGCTCGCCACGACCGGAGACGCGTTCACCGACGCGATGGGCATCGGCCTGTTGGTTGGCGCCGCGCTCGCCGCCCTCACGGCTGTGGTCGTGCTCCGCTTCCTCCCGGCCCGCGAGGCGGTCGAGCCGGAGACCGAAGGGGCCGAGCCCGGCCTGCGCCCGCTCCCGGGACCCGAGCGAGCCGGCTAGAGGCTGCGATGAGCGAGATGCGATCGCGGATAGAGGACTGCGCCATCCTCCACGGCATCCGGGGACCGGCAGGAGGCTGCCACTCATGATCGCCGCCGGATCTGGCGCTCGCCGAGGCGGTCGGAGGCTGGGGTTGCCGAGCGGGATTCGCGCCTGCTTGTTCGATCTCGACGGCGTTCTTACCCGAACGGCAAAGGTGCATGCAGCGGCATGGAAGACGATGTTCGACGGGTTCCTGCGCGTGCGTGCCGAGCGGACGGGCGAGCAGTTCCTCCCGTTCGATCCCGGTGCGGATTACGCCGAGTACGTCGACGGCAAGCCGCGCCACGACGGCGTCCGTTCCTTGCTCGCGGCGCGCGGGATCGAGCTGCCGGACGGCCGGTTCGGCGACCCTCCCGACGCGGAGACGATCCACGGCCTCGCCACCCGGAAGAACGAGCTCGTTCTCGCGCTGATCCGCGAGCACGGCGTGGAGGCCTATGAGGGTTCGGTCCGGTACGTCAGCGCAGTCCGCGCGGCAGGCTTGCGCTGCGCTGTCGTTTCGTCGAGCGCCAACGCTTGCGAGGTGCTGGAAGCGGCGGGAATCGCGCATTTGTTCGACGAGCGGGTCGACGGGATCGACGCCGAGCGGATGCATCTGAAGGGAAAGCCGGCACCGGACACCTTCCTCGCCGCGGCCCGGACGCTCTGGGTCTTTCCGGCCGAGGCGGCGGTGTTCGAGGATGCGCTGGCTGGAGTCGCGGCCGCGCGCGCCGGTTCCTTCGGCTTCGTCATCGGGGTCGATCGCGTCGGCCAGGCGCAGGCGCTGCGCGAGCATGGCGCCGATGTCGTCGTCTCCGATCTCATCGAGCTCCTCCAGGCCGGATGATCGCGCAGTCCGCCTTCCCCGCTGAGCCCTGGTCAGTCCGCGAGACGACGCTCGAACTCGACCTCTTGGGGCAGACCGAGTCGGTGTTCGCGCTCGCGAACGGGCACATCGGCCTGCGCGCGAACCTCGATGAGGGAGCGCCGTTCGCCCTCCCGGGTACGTACTTGAACTCGTTCTACGAGCAACGGCCGCTCCCGTACGCCGAGCCCGGCTACGGCTACCCCGAATCGGGCCAGACGATCGTGAACGTCACCAACGGGAAGATCATCCGCTTGCTCGTCGACGACGAGCCGTTCGACGTTCGCTACGGCCAGCTGATCGCGCACGAGCGTGAGCTCGACCTACGCGCGGGCGTCCTGCGGCGCTCCGTTGACTGGGTCTCACCGGCGGGCACCGCGATCCGCATCCGCTCCACTCGGCTCGTGTCCTTTACCCAGCGATCCGCGGCGGCAATTCTCTACGAGCTGGAACCGCGCGATGCGGCGGTGCGGGTGGTCGTGCAGTCGGAGCTCGTCGCGAACGAGCCCGGACTACCCGCCGAGGCCGATCCCCGAGCCGCGGCCGCGCTCGAGGCGCCGCTGCAGTCGGAGGGCTTCTCCGACCGCGCCGCGCGTGTGGTGCTCATCCATTCGACGAAGCGGAGCAAGCTGCTGATGGCCGCCGGCATGGATCACGTCGTCGAAGCCCCGGACGGGACTGAGATCTCCGCCGAGAGCGAGCCCGACGTCGGCCGCGTCACGGTCGTAGCCGCCCTTGCACCCGGGCAACGACTGCGCCTGATCAAGTTCCTCGCCTACGGCTGGTCGAGCCTTCGCTCGCTCCCGGCCGTACGAGACCAGGTCGTCGCCGCGCTCGCCGCCGCCCGCCACACCGGCTGGGAGGGGCTGCGCACCGAGCAGCGGAGATTCCTCGACGAGTTCTGGGCCAGCGCCGACGTGGAGATCGAAGGCGACATCGAGCTCCAGCAGGCGGTTCGGTTCGCGCTCTTTCACACACTCCAGGCGGGCGCACGAGCAGAGCAGCGAGCGATCGGAGCCAAGGGCCTCACCGGACCCGGCTACGACGGCCACACGTTCTGGGACACCGAGCGCTTCGTGCTGCCACTGCTCACCTACACCGCGCCGAAGGCCGCCGGAGACGCACTTCGCTGGCGTGCCCGGACGCTCGACCTGGCGCAGGAGCGGGCCCACCAGCTCGGGCTCGAAGGCGCGGCGTTTCCCTGGCGGACGATCCGCGGCCAGGAATGCTCCGGCTACTGGCCCGCCGGGACAGCCGCCTTCCACATCGGCGCCGACATCGCCGACGCGGTCGTGCGCTACCAGGCGGCAGCCGACGACGAGGAGTTCGAGCGCGAGGTCGGGCTCGGGTTGCTCGTCGAGACAGCACGGCTCTGGCGATCACTCGGCCACCACGACCGGCAGGGTCGCTTCCGTATCGACGGCGTCACCGGACCCGACGAGTACAGCGCGATCGCCGACAACAACGTCTACACGAACCTGCTCGCGCAGCGGAACCTCCTTGCGGCAGCCGCCGCCGTCGCTCGCCACCCGCCCCGCGCGTCGGAGCTCGGCGCTGAGCCTGAAGAAGCCGCCTCTTGGCGGACCGCCGCCCGCGACATGTTTCTCCCCTGGGACGAGACGCTCGGCGTCCACCCGCAAGCGGAGGGCTTCACCCAGCACGAGCACTGGGACTTCGACGCAACCCCCGCCGACCGTTACCCGCTGCTCCTGCACTTCCCCTACTTCGAGCTCTACCGCAAGCAGGTCGTCAAGCAGGCCGACCTCGTCCTCGCCATGCACTGGCGGGGCGACGCCTTCACAGACGAGGAGAAGGCCAGGAACTTCGCCTACTACGAAGGCCTCACTGCCCGCGACTCCTCGCTCTCAGCCTCCACGCAGGCGGTGATCGCCGCCGAAGTCGGGCACCTCGAGCTCGCCTACGACTACTTCGGCGAAGCCGCCCTGATCGACCTGCACGACCTCCAACACAACACCCGCGACGGCGTCCACATCGCCTCGCTGGCAGGCGCCTGGATCGCCGCTGTCGCAGGCTTCGGCGGCATGCGCGACCACGATGGCGAGCTCACCTTTGCGCCGCGACTGCCATCGGCGCTGCCACGCCTCGCCTTCAGACTCCTCTTCCGAGGAAGACGACTCGAGGTTGAGATCACGAAGGCAAAGGCAACCTACACCCTTCTCGACGGAGCGCCACTCGAGATCGGCCACTACGGACAGACGATCCGGGTCACGACCGACGAACCTGTGATCCAGTCAATCGAACCGCTGCTTCCGCGCGCAACTCCGCGCCAACCGCACGGTCGCACGCCCAGCCGGCGCAGACCGGACGCCGGCCGCATTGCGGCCTGAACGCGAGCGCCGTCCTCGCGCTACTGCTTGAACCCGCGAGGGCGCTGTCGTTCCTTTGGTTCTTCGCGACCAGCATCGCGCTCATGCGCGAGGCCCGCATTGAACGATTCTGAGTCTGAGGTGGTTTAGGGTGAAGAAGGAGGAGAAGCGCGATGGCTTTCACGATCCGCGCGGTCGAGTACTACTACGCCAGCGTGCGCGACGAGCTGGGCGCGGCATACCGCGTTCTGTCCCAGCTCGCCGAGCTCGGAGTCAACCTGCTCGCGTTCACTGCGGTGCCGAGCGGGCCAAACCTGGCGCAGTTCGCGCTCTTTCCGGACGACCCCAGCAAGCTGATCTCCGAAGCGGGTGCGGCCGGCCTGCCACTGGACGGCCCGTACCACGCATTGCTCGTGCAGGGCGACGACGAGCTTGGTGCGCTCGCGAACGTGCATGAACGGCTTATCGAGGCAGGCGTGGACATCTTCGCGTCCTCGGGCGTGACCGACGGACGGGGCACCTTCGGCTATCTCGTCTACGTGCGGGAGGATCAGTTCGAGAAGACCGTGAGCGCCTTCGGACTGTAAACGGATCGTCTCACTCGATCGTGCTTTCGCGACGCCGCCGCAACCTGGGTCAGACCGTGGGTTCGGGGCCCCTGCGCTGTCCGCGCAGGAGCGCGCGCACGTCGGCGACGGGGCCGAGATGGCGCAGCTTGTCTGGGTTGATCACCGACCGCACGGTCTGAACAGCACCGCCGACGATGTCGAGCGAGAAGACGTTGATCAGCCGCCCGCGGGAATCGAGGAGCATCGCGCCCGGCTGTCCGTTCACCTGGCGCAGCTCGATGCTGATTCCGAGTTCCCTCAGCTGGCGGCCCATCCCCGCGAACAGCCGCGCCACTCGGTCGACGCCAACGATCGGCACCGCCCACTGCGGTGCCTTGCCGCCACCGTCGCCGTAGACGACTACGTCGGCAGCCAAGAGCTCGACCAGGCTGTCGAGGTCGCCGTCGGCGACTGCAGCGAAGAAGCGCGCCGCGAGCTCGTCGCGCTGTCGCCGTGAGGCGTCGAAGCGCGGCTTCTCCGACTCGACGTGTCGGCGGGCTCGGAGCGCGAGCTGGCGGCAGTTCTGCTCACTCTTGCCGACGATCGCGGCGATCTCGCCATAGTCGTAATCGAAGACGTCGTGGAGGAGGAAGACCGCTCGCTCGACCGGTGAAAGTGTTTCGAGCAAGACGAGGAACGCCAGCGAGAGCGAGTCCGCGGTCGCCGCGTGCTCGGCGGGCCCGGGCAGGGGATCCTCGAGGAGAGGCTCAGGAAGCCACTCGCCCACATACTCCTCGCGACGCGCACGTGCACGACGGAGCTGGTCAATGGCGATCCGCGTCGTGATCGTCGACAGGTAGGCCCGAGGTGAATCGATTTCGGTCTCGCGCTCGAGCGCCTCGTGGAAGCGCAAGAACGCCTCCTGGACGACATCCTCCGCCTCGCTGACGCTCCCGAGCATGCGATAGGCGATCGAGAACATCAACGGGCGGAGCTCGGCATACAGCTCGCTCTCGACCACGGTCTGCTGACGATCCTGGCCCGACATCAGGTCGCGAGGCTGATCCTGGCTGGGGGCGCAGCACCGGAACGGCGAAGCCACTCCGCCCACGTCGTCGCGCCACGGCGAGCAGCGGGGGACGTGCTTCCTGCTTCCAGGGCTGACTTGACGCGGCGCGGAAGCGGCGCCTTCCAGATCCGCCGGCGAAGGCCGCGCGCGGCCAGGTATTGCTCCGCGAGCTCACGCATCGTCAGCACCTCCGGCCCAACGAAGTCCTCGCGCTCGCCGCGGCGGCCGTCGGTTACGCAGCCGACGACGAACTCAGCGAAATCGTGCGAGTCGACCGCCTGCATGCGGACGTCGGTGGGTAGCAGCACGATCGGGCGTCTGGTCATGTTCGCGAGCATCCTCTCGAGCAGCCAGTAGAAGGCGGGCGCGCGCACGATCGACCACGGAACGGCTGAGCTTCGGACCAGTTCCTCCGCCGCGATCTTCACGCGCGAGTACGGGCTGAGGCGAGCCGAGAGCCGCAAGCCGACGATCGAGACGTGGATGAAGTGTTGAACGGCTGCTTCCTCAGCTGCCGCCAAGAGTGCCCTCGTCCCATCGATATCGACGTCAGTCGGCGAACGCACGAAGTCGAACGGCCGGAGCCGGCCGCGCTGGGCTGCCGGCGAGTTGGTCGCGGCGTGGATCACGGTCTCGACCCCGGCGACCGCGCTCGTGATGCCCTCGCCCGTCGCAAGATCGCCCTGCAGCCACTCGACGGCCAGATCGTCGCCCGGCCGGCGCGTGAGCACGCGTACCTGATGGCCGTCTTGCTTCAGTCCTGCGACGATTGCGCGGCCCAGATGACCGGTGCCTCCGGTTACGAGAATCTTCATGCCAGCTCCTTTCGGGAGAGTGCCATTTGCTGCTCTACAGACAGACGCAGCAACCTCGCCCGGCGTGACACGCGCCTGCGTGGTTGCGATGGCCAAAAGAGGCTGTCCAGGCCGAACCAGTTGTTCGCCTGCGCTCTTTTCCGCGAAGAGTCGCGGACGGGAAGTCGGCTAACTTGACATTCCTCGTCTCGTGGTCCACCTTGACGTCATGCTTGCCGTCGCCTACCTGGTCGCGTTGGCGACGATCTTCGCGGCGTTCAGAGCCGTACCCGTCTGCTCGACTGAAGCGCTCGAATTGCAGTGAGCGCGGGCCGAGTCATCCTCGTCGTGCTCGGCAGCATCGGAATCCTGCTCGGGCTTGGCCTGCTCGCCGGCGGCGGCTTCCTGCTCTGGGCTGACCGCACCCAGCGTGAGGGCGGCTATCTGACGACACCGTCCGAGCGGTTTGCGACGTCGACCTACGCGCTGACGCGGGCGCGACTCGAGGTGGATGCTGATGGCCCGGACTGGTTCTGGAACGACAACTGGCTCGGCAAGGTCCGGATCCGGGGCGAGAGCGCTGGAGGCGGGAAGCCGCTCTTCATTGGGATCGGGCCCGAGGCGGCCGTCGCCCGGTACCTCGGGCGCGTCGCCCATGCGGACGTCGATGACATCAACTTCGACCCGTTCCGGGTCGCGTACCGAACGATCGCCGGAGGCCCGCCGCGGCAGGTTCCGACCGCTCAGGACTTCTGGGTGACCTCTGCCTCGGGCCCGGGAAGGCAGACCCTGAAGTGGAAGGTGCGTGACGGAGACTGGTCGGTCGTCCTCATGAACGCTGACGGCTCTCGTCGCGTCGTCGCCGACGTCGATCTCGGCGCCAAGCTGTCGTTCCTGCTCTGGCTCGCGATCGGACTGCTCCTCGGTGGCGTGCTGGTCGTCGCGGGAAGTATCGCGCTCACCGTGCTCGCAGCACGGACGCGGGAGTCGCCCGGCCCTTCCCCACCCGCACCGCCACAAGCGACCTAAACGAAAGCGGCTGACCGCCTGAGCGGCCGTCTCATCGAGCACGTCGACGCGAAAGCGTGTCTCTTGGGATCCCCGGTCGGCGAGGTAGAGGGGGAAGCGAGCCCAGCGGTGCAGCTAGCGAACGGCCGTCACCGACATCGTGGGGAGAGGCGGTCGAGCCCGCCTAGTGGCCGCGGCCGTGCGACGGGGTCGAAGGCGGGTTGGGCGGCGTCGGGTGCTCAGGTGGCGATGACGCCGGCGGGCCGCCGTTGTTCGGATTGGGAGGGCCTTGGCCCTCCGGCGGACCGGGCGGCGTGGGGTGCGGTGGCGGATCGGGATGAGGCGGCGCCGACGATTGAGGCGGAGGAGCAGGATGAGTAGGCGGCGCGGGATGAGTCGGCGGAGCCGGATGGGTCGGAGCCGGATTTGACGGCGGGGCAGGATGCGACGGGGGCGCCGTCGATCCGCCCGGAGGTTTCGGTGCGGGCGGGGGCGTAGTGGTGGGCGGGGTTGTTTGCTTCGTCGGCTCGGGCGAGCCTTGCGACGGCGGCGGCGTGGTGCTAGGCGGCGCCGGCGTCGCGGGCGGCGGCGCTGTGCCCGGAGGCGGGGGCGGAGGAGCGACCGTAGGCGGCCCGGTCACTTGGCCACCCGAGGTCGAGTTGCTGGGGGACGCTACAGCCGTGTGGACGGCCGCCGGGCCCTTCCGTAGAGAACGAGTCTGCTTCGCCTGAACCACCGACGCCGGCAGACCGGCCACGACGCCACTCGTCGCGCGCGGAGGGCTTGCCTTCGATCGATGCGCGACTGGGAGCGTCTGGGCCAGCGTGACGTCGCCCGAGCTGTGAAGGAACCCCGGAAGCGGCACAAATCCAGGGACCCGTCCGGTCGCCGACAGCCAGAGCACGGCAGAGGCAAATATCCCGACCGCTACTAGGCCGGCATTAAGTGCCAGCGTAATCCTCCCCATTTCGCCAAGATGATTGCAGATTTCGGTCGAAAATACTATGGCGCTCCCATCAAATATCGAGCCGGAGCCCGAAGGCAACGCGATGTCCAGAGTCAGCGGGGTGTCGTAGCCCCCTGGTGATGGGCCGGGCAGGAATCGAACCTGCGACCTTGGGATTAAAAGTCCCCTGCTCTACCAACTGAGCTACCGGCCCCGAGTCGAGTATAGGTAGGCACGACGGGCGTTCAGAGCGCGCGATAGCGGTGCAAAATCATGTGCTCGTGGAAGTCGTACGGCGGCTCGGCCTTGCGCAATCGTGTGAGCAGCCGCTTGGAAGGCGCCGCCTCCTCAAATGCATCGAGCGCGTCGAAGAGCTCCTGCCGGGAGGCGAAGCGCTCGATCAGATCGAACTCGAGGCTGGTCTCGAGCTCGAAGAGGCCCTCGCGCACAGTCCGCTCGAGCTCGCGCTCCGTCTCACGGACGGTACGGAAGAATCGTCGCTCGTCGAGCGGGCCGAGGTCCGTTCCTTCGGCATGGACCCTGATGTTCGGAGGGATCGGGTGAAGGTCGAGCACGAGTCCGCCATCGACGAGCATCCGGTGGACGTTGCGCAGGGCGTGCACGACGCCCTCCGGCTCGATTCATCACAACGACCAGGTGAAGAAGACCAGGTCGAAGCTCGAGGTGGGCTCGTCGAGCTCGACGATGCTGGCCCGGCGAAACCGGACCTTCGACCGAAGGTTCCGCGGAACCGATGACTCCGCAGCCGCGATCTCCTCTTCGTTCGCGTCGATACCGAGCACGGATTCGGTCCGATCGCCGATCCGCCAGATCAGACGGCCGTCGCCGCAGCCGACATCGAGGACGCGCAACCCACTGAAGTCCACGACCCGGTCGAGCGCCTCGAGCTCCTTGCCGTCCGGATCGATCTCGCCGATCACGGGGCGATTCTAGTGCCGGAGCGCGTACTATCGAAAAGGCCGCCCCCATCGACTAGCGGCCCAGGTCACGGCCCTTTCAAGGCCGTAGCGCGGGTTCGAATCCCGCTGGGGGCATGGGCGGTTAGCTCAGTTGGGAGAGCGCCTGCCTTACAAGCAGGAGGTCGCTGGTTCGAGCCCGGCACCGCCCATTTCACCGCTGCGTAGGCTTTGGCGATGGCGGCCTCCACCTCGAGTGAGCGGACGACCGCTGCGCACTTTAGGAAGCTGGCCTCCGCGCTCGAGGGAAGCGCCATCCTCCCCTCGAGTCCCGACTACGCTCGCGCGCACCGGCTCTGGAACAGCCGCTTCGACGACGTACGACCGCGGGCCGTCGTCGAAGTCGCGAGCGCCGAAGACGTTCGGACGGTTATGAGCTTCGCCCGCGACCACGATCTCCGGCCGATCCCGCGCAACGGCCGCCACAGCTTCGGCGGCTATTCGACCGGAGAGGGCGCGATCGTCGTGGACGTCTCGCGTCTCAGCGCCGTCGAGATCGGCGCGGACGGTGCGACAGCCCGCCTCGGAGCCGGGCTCACCGTCCTTCCGGCCTATCAGGCGCTCTGGTCTCAGAAATGCACCATCCCCGCCGGCACGTGTCCGACCGTGGGCATCACGGGCCTGGCGGTCGGCGGGGGCTTCGGCGTCCTCGGACGTCTGCATGGGCTCACGTGCGACGCACTGACGGCAGTGGAGATCGTCGACGCGAACGGCGAGCTCCGCCGCGCCGACGAGCAGGAGAACAGCGACCTGTTCTGGGCCATCCGCGGAGCAGGAGCCGGGAGCTTCGGCGTCATCACGTCGCTGACCTTCCGGCTCGTCCCGGCGGACATGCCGTTCACTCGCGTCGAGCTGGAGTTCCCGTGGAGCTCGGCCACCGAGGTCCTCAGCGCCTGGCAATCGTGGGCGCACGAAGCCCCGCGGGAGCTGGCCAGCTTCCTCGTCCTCGAGACACGGGCCCCGCGACACGCGACGCCGCAGATCGCGCTCGAAGTGGTCTACGGCGGCGCGCCCAGCCGCCTGACTCCTTTGCTCGCCGAGCTCCAAAGCGCGATCGGGATGCCGGGGAAGCAAACCGAACACTCGACCGGCCAATTCGTGACCATCCCGGCGGACTTCTACTCCAAAGGCCTTCGGCCGGACGAATGCCGGGACGCGGGGCTCTCGCCGAAAGGGAAGCTCCCGCGTCCAGCGCTCTACGCCAAGTCGGATGTCGCATCGCAACCGTGGCCGGGCGACGGATTCGAGACGCTCGTCGCGTGGCTGGAGAAGCGCCAGTGCGACCCTCTCCTGACTCCGGCTCCCTTCTCCGAGACGCACACCGTGGGCAAGGTCATCCTCGAAGCGTGTGACGGGGCGGTCAACGACGTGCCCCCGGATGCAACCGCCTACATGCATCGGGCGGGACGCTTCATCTCGCAGTACCAGGCGCGATGGCACGCCGGCGCCTCGGAGGCCACGATCACAGCCAACCTCGAGTGGGCGAACGGTCTCTACTCGGCGATCGCGCCGTACCGGTCGGGATTCGCGTACCAGGACTACATCGATCCGGAGCTCCCCGACTGGGAGCACGCCTATTACGGAACGAATCTCGCGAGGCTGCGCCACGTTAAGTCGCAGTACGACCCCGACAACTTCTTCAGGTTCGCGCGGTCGATCCCGCCGGGCTAGCCGGAACTGACTCTACGACTGAGGCGTGTGTCTGAGGTCGTAGGTGGTGCGCTCGGTTACCGTCTGCTGCACGCCTTCGGTGCTGACCCGCGTCCGTTCGTACGTCTTGCGTGCGTACACCGAACCGCCCAGGAAGTCCCAGCTGTCGATCCGAAAGCTGTCTCCCTCCGCCTGACCGGAATACAGGAAGCCGAACATGGCGTAGTACCAGGTCACCGCCGGAAGCACCACTGTGGAGCGCGTGCCGTCCTCGTCTGCACATTCGACTCTGACCGCCTCTGTGGGCTTGCCGGGATAGACGGAGAGGGAAATCGAGGGAGGATCGAACTCGGGTCGGCCGTCCGGGCCCGCCACCGCTTTCAGCTTTGGCAGCAGGCCGGAGACGCTCGTTACACGGAATGGATCGCCGAGGTGGGTAGCGTCCGAGACCTGGCCGACGACGAACGCGTCCAGCTTCAGGCCCAGCACGCGGACATGGCTCTCGAGCCTGATCTCGCTGATGAAGGTGGGGGGCGGCGGGGCGGTCCGCGCCATGACCGTCTCGAAGTCGAGCTCGAAATGGCCGCAGCTCTTGGCCTTCTCGAACGCATCGTCCGACTGCTGTTCGTCCCCGAGCAGCGCCGCCTGCCTGGCCGCCATCACGAGGATGGTGATCTCTCCCACCTTGTGCTGCTTGACGCATCGCTCGGACGATTTGTCGACGTAGTTTCGGAGCGCTTTCTTCGCCGATTCGGCGAGACCGGCGAGCTCTTTGGTAAACGACTCGTCGAGTCCGAGGAGCGCTATCTGTCGCGCCCAGCCGAGGTAGTCCTGCATCGCCCGGACGAAGACCGAGTCGTCCGTCTCGGCCTTGGTCATCAGGGGGCGGACGGACTGCTGATAGTGCGCTTGCATCGCGTCTGTGATGCTCTGCCAGTTCGACCAGTCGACGCCCTCTCCCTGAGCGACGCCGTCGCCTGAGAAGTGGGTGATCTGGAGCTCGAGCCGCCCACCGGTTCGCGTCGAGGGATAGCGGCCGAGCGTCCGTCCCGCGCCGTACCAGCCGAATGCCTGCGTCGGCTTGCCGGTGAGCGAGGAAGGCTTGATTGTCAGCGTCGCCGTCTTGAAGAGGCCGAGCCCTTCGGGTTCGAGCTGGACGGCACCGGCGACGCGTGCGTGCCCGCCGAGCCCCGTCACCGACTTGACCGGGATGACGTGCACCTCGGTCGCTCCGACCAGCGCGTCCTTCGGCAGCGCGAGCGTGAAGGTTGTGCCGTTGGCTGCAGTTGCGGTCACCGAGCCTCCCTCGGGGCCGATCGTCTGCGTGGCCGCTCTGGCGGTGTCCAGCGAGAGCGAGACGTTCTTGACCGGCGGCTTCGGCTTGGGCTTCTTGCACGCGCGCTTCACCCGTGCCGCCGCCTTGGCCTTGGCCTTCTTCGTCTTGGCCGTCCGCAACGCGGCCTTCGCCTTGGCGCAGGCGGACAATGGCTTCTTCTGCGCGACGTCAGGTGCGCTGAGCGCTCCCGCTGTGGCGGCAAGGAGTGCGACTGCTACGAGCGCTGCCACGGCAAGCAGTGCCAGCCGTTGGCGCGAGACCCCGTCCACAAAGATCGATTCCCCTCGGTTGCTGCGTTCCACCTTACTCCCATTCAGTCGCGCTCGTTGTGGCGTGACCCTCGGCCAGCACGGGCTCGTCCGCCGGAAACACGACGACGGCCAGTTCGACGACCGCCTCGCAGTCCGGGTCGCCGCACTCGCATGCGAACGGAAGGCTGGTCGCCTTGGTCGTGCCGGTTGTCCAGGGGCGCGCGAAGTACGCCTCGAACTGCGCCACGAGCACCTCGTTCGCGTAGCGCGTCAATGCGGCCCGTTCCTCCCGCGTCTCGGCTCTCGGGCCTTCGGCCAGCGGCTCGGCGAAGAGCTCTTCGACTGCGGCGACGGTCTCGTCGACGGCCAGCGAGCCGTCGACATGGAGAACATGCACGCCGTGCTCGGCGGCCTGCCGCTCGATCTCCGCGCCGATCAGAGCGTAGAGCCCCGCGAGGTTCTCGCGGGCACGATCCGGGTCGGAGACACCCCTCGGCGCGCCGAGCCGCTCCCGCTGCAGCTCAGGGGTCGGCAGGAGCCAGACGGCTCGGGTGGGGTCCGCGATCCCCTGCGCTACGAGGTCGGGCGGCACCGTCGAGCCCTCGGCCACGATCAGAGGCGTCGCAGGCAGACGGCTGAGGTCGTCGACGATCATCGGCCAGCGCTCGAGGTCGATCGAGAGCTCGAGCATCCGCTCCGGCGTGGTTGTCACCCAGCGCTCGTCGGGGGTCATCGCCTCCCACCGGATCGCGCCCGGATGCCCTGCGGCGATCGCACGATCGCGGTGCGCCCAGGTGTGGGCGTCGGCGTTGTACCAGCGCAGCCCGTGGCGCCGCGCGACGCGGGTCGCGACCGTGGTCTTGCCCGACCGCGGCGGACCGCCGATCCAGAGGACGTTGCTCCGGGCTACGACGTCTGCCGGTTCGGGCGCAGGTGGGCCGAGCCCCAGGCCTTGTTGCAGGAGCCGCACCAGATGATCACGGCCTGGTGGGGGTTGCGCGCGACGTCCGCTGGAAGGCTGTAGTCCTGATCACCCGTGACGGAGCGGAGGTCGGCGATCTTCCGGCGCTCTCCGCCGCTGCCGTTGGTCGGGGCGATGAAGAGGTAGAGCTCGGGGGCCTCCTGCGTCTGCAGATTGCGCAGCTCGAGCTTGAGGGAACCGTCGGCCATCCGGACGATCTTCGCCCTGCCCGACGTCGGCCATTCGATCGAGGTGAAGCGACCGCTGGCGAGCACGCCCGGCCGGCCCTTCGCGGCCGGCTCGGCGCCGCTACCAGTGGCGAGAAGGAGGCCTGCCGCCAGTCCCGCCATGGAAACCACGACCAGTGCGGTGACGGATAGTCGCCTCCGAGACATTCGCTCCATCACACTTTGCCATACGCGTCACTTCCTCGAACGGTTTGTGACGGCGGCAACCAACTCACGATGCGCCGAGTTCACTCGCAGTCTTTGAGGCCAAGCCCGGTCGAGATCTCCGCCGCCCGTACGCCGAGCACGTTCGATCTGCCGAGGTAGCCGCGCGCGAGCGCCTTCTTGCCGCGCTTCGCGGCGCCGAGTGCGTCCTTCCAGGCGCCGATCCGCAAGGCCTCGTAGTGGAGCCAGCGGGGAACGAGGAACGAGAAAGCCCGCGGGGGCTTCAGGGCTCGGAGCTGCCGGTACGTCGGCCGGTAGATCGACAGCACCTTCTGCACCCGCGCGGCAAGCTGCTTCGCCGAGATCTTCCGCAAGGAGAGGTTCGGGAGCCTTGCCAGCTTCGCAGCCCGCTGCGAGCAGATCTTGTTAGCGGCCTTGATGTAAGCCGGTTCGGACAGGCCTTTCGCGGTGGTGGCCACTCCGGCCGCCAGCGCGGCTGCAGCCAGCAGAGCGAGGGCGAATCTCATCGGCTGCATGGTAGAGGCGCCGTCCACAGGCACACGGCTTCTACGGACGCCCCGGTGCCAGGCGGGTGCCAGGCGGGTGCCAGGCACGTGCCAGGCACCGGTTTTAGGCGGTGAGCTCCTCGGGGACGAGATCGACCTCGAGCGGACGGCCCTGGCGGATGAGCGAAAGCGTCAGGCTGAACCCGATCAGCTCCGCCACCATCAGGCGCTGCAGGTCGGTCACCGTCTCGACCGGCTCGCCGGCGACCGCGACGATCAGGTCTTCCGGCCGCAGCCCGGCGGCCTCCGCCGGGCTGCCGGGCGCGACCTCGACCACCTCGACGCACGTCCTCCGCCCAAGGCTGCGCGCGGTCCGCGGCGGCAACGGCCTCGTGCCGCCGCCGACGCCGAGGTAGGCGCGCCGGACACGGCCCTCGCTCATGAGCGCGCCGATCACTCGCCGGGTGGTGGCGTTGATCGGTACGGCGAGTCCCAACCCGATCCCCGCGACCGCAGTGTTGACGCCGACCACGCGGCCCTTTCCGTCCACGAGCGCGCCGCCCGAGTTTCCCGGGTTCAGGGCCGCGTCCGTCTGAATGACGTTGTCGATCATCCGCCCGCGGCCGGCGGCCGGCAGGGAGCGCCCGAGCGCCGACACGACGCCGGCCGTGACCGAGCCGGCGAACCCGTGTGGGTTGCCGATCGCCACGACGAGCTGCCCCACGCGCAGCGATTCCGCATCGCCCAGCTCGGCCGGAACCAGATCATCGCCGTCGGCACGCAGCACCGCCAGCTCGGAGAGATCGTCGCGGCCGACGACCTCGTATCCGAGCTCGCGCCCGTCGGTGAGGCCCGCCCGGCCGCCGTCCGTTCGCCCCGCGACCACGTGTGCGGAGGTGAGCAAGAAGCCGTCGGGAGTGAGGACGATCGCGCTTCCGAGCCCGACCGGAACGCGGCCGCCGCGCGCGCGCCGCATCACCCTGAGGTTCGCGACCGACGGCGTCAGCTGCTCGGCGACTTCGGTGACGAGTCGCGAATAGGCGTCCAGTGCTTCTCGCTCGGAGACCTCGGTCATCCGAGCGTGACCTCGACCGCACGCTCGTCCGTTCCGCGGACGAGCTCGAGCTCGATCTTGCCCTCCGGCCCGGTCTTGTCGAGCAGCTCGTACAGATCGTCGACACCCGCAATCGCCGTTCCCCCGGCGGACACGATCAGGTCCCCTTTCTCGATCCCGGCGCGCTCGGCGGGGCTCTCCTCAACGACGCCACGCACGAGCAGGCCGTCCCGCTCCGGGAGACCCACGGCGCTCCGCAGCCGCCGAGCCACACGCGGCGGCGCAAGCGCGAGCCCGAGCGTTGCTCGCGTCGGAGCCTCGCCGCGACTGAGGGAGGTCGCGCGCTCGCGCAGCCCTGCGTCGGCGGCGATCGCCAGGATCAGGCCACCTTCGAGCCGGATGGTGTTCAGACCGAGCAGCCGCCCTTCCGCGTCGACGATCGGGCTTCCGGATGAGCCGCGAGCGAGCGGCGCGGTGTGCTCGACGCTCCCCTTGATGCGGCGGCCGCGCGGGCCGCGAAAGCTCCGCCCGACAGACGAGACGAACCCAAGCGTCACGCGCAAGCCGCGACCGCCCGGATTGGCGAGCGCGAACACCGGCGTGCCGGCGCCGAGCGCATCCCCGTCGGCCCACTCGATCGGCTCGATGCCTCCGGTATCCGCCGAGATGACGGCCACGTCGCCTTCCGGGTCGATGCCGGCAACCGTTCCGGACTCGGTGCGTCCGTCTGCGAACCTGACGCGCACGTGCTCGCGGCGGATCACGTGCGCATTCGTCAGCACCAACCCGTCTCCGATCACGACCCCCGAGCCGAAGCGGCCGACCCCGGCCACCTTCGGCCCCACCTCGTCGGCGAGGGCTCCGATCGCCCCTTGGATCTCTTGCAATAGCTGCATTTCCTGCCTCCTCGATAGTAACTTGTGAATTGCAAGTTACCATAGAGGTCTAGGATGAGCGCGATGACCACAGAGCCCGAGTCTCCCCTGGCCGAGGCGGTCGCGCGTGTCGGCGATCGGTGGACGCTCTTGATCGTGGAGTCGCTGCTCGAGGAGCCGCGCCGCTTTGCCGAGCTCGTCGAGCGGATCGGGATTGCGTCCAACATCCTTTCCCAAAGGCTCAAGCGCCTGGAGCAGGAGGCGCTCGTCGTCGCGCAGCCCTACTCGGACCGCCCGCGCCGGTTCGTCTACGAGCTGACCGAGTCGGGCCGCGAGCTCGCGGGTGCCCTGCGGCTCCTCTCCGACTGGGGCGCACGACAGTCGGAGGGCGCCGAGCCGATTCGACACTCGGCCTGCGGCACGCCGCTCGAGGCCCGCTGGTACTGCCCGACGTGCGCGCGCGCCGTCGACGAGGGCGAGGCCACGGATATGCATTTCGTATGAGGCTAAAAGTTGAGCTTGAGGCAACCGAGAAATCGGGCTACCATCCGCGCTCTAGATCCGCGCTTTAGTCAACTATTTAGGGAGAACCTCATGAAGCATGTTCTGAGGGCCGCGGCGCTCGCTGTGCTGGTTGCGCCGCTCGCGCTGATTTCCTCTGCAGGTGCGGCGAACAGCCACGCCAACTACCAGGCCGTGTGTCCAGGCCCCGCGATCGACGCGACGCGCTGCCACGCGCAGGTCGTCACTGACCGCAACGGCAATCCGAACGCGACCACTTCGCCGACGGGCTACGGCCCGGCGGAGTTCCACGGCGCGTACAACCTGCCGACGACGTCTTCGTCACTGCAGACGATCGCAATCGTCGACGCCTTCGACGATCCCACGATCCGCAACGACCTGACGGTCTACGACCAGACCTACGGCATTCCGGACCTGCCGACGTGCCCGACCGTCAGCTCGCAGACGGCCTGCTTCGTCAAGGTCAACCAGAACGGGAGGACGAATCCGCTGCCGCGAAGGGACGCAGGCTGGGCGCTCGAGATCGCGCTCGACGTCGAGACCGCCCATGCGATCTGCCAGAACTGCAAGATCATCCTCGTCGAGTCGAGGACGAACTCGTTCGCCAACCTCGCGACTGCCGTGGACACAGCGGCGAGCCTCGGTGCGAACGTGATCTCGAACTCGTACGGCGGGACCGAGAGCTCAGGCTTCACGAGCTACGAGTCCCATTACAACCATCCGGGCGTCGCGATCACCGTCTCGTCCGGCGACAACGGCTACGGAGTCGAGGTTCCCGCCTCGTCGCCGCACGTGATCGCCGTGGGCGGCACGACCTTGATCCTCGGCCCTGGCAACACCTACGGAGCCGAGTCCGTCTGGAACGGGACAGGCAGCGGCTGTAGCACCGTGTTCGGGGCACAGCCGTGGCAGACCTCCGCCGCCGGGTGGGCCCTGACCGGTTGCGGCTCGGCGCGCGGCAACACCGACGTCGCCGCCGACGCCGATCCGACAACGGGCGCGTCGGTCTACGACACCACGGCTTATCAGGGCCAGACGGGGTGGTTCAAGGTCGGCGGGACCAGCCTGTCCGCGCCGCTGATCGGAGCCGTTTACGGGCTGGCGGGGAACGCGTCCTCAACTCCGTATCCGGCCTCGATCCCGTACGCGCACACGGGGAGCCTGCACGACGTCACCGCCGGATCCAACGGTATCTGTGCGACCACCATGTGCATCGGCGCCCCGGGCTACGACGGCCCCACAGGCGTCGGCACGCCGAACGGTATCGGCGGCTTCTAAAGGCGTCTAGGCGAAGAGCTTGCGGTGCCGTTTGAGCGCCGCAAGCACCTCGTCTATGTCGTCGGTCGAGTTGTAGCAATGGGCCGAGATCCGCAGATTGCCGTCGCGTGACGAGGTGACTATCCCCTCTCGCCCGAGTACGTCGACGAGAGCGGATGCATCGGTCGAGCGCACGCAGATGAGCGCACCGCGCCTCTTCGGGCGCCGCGGCGTCGCCAGGGTGGCCCGGAGGTCGTCGAGCCCGTCGATCAGACGAGAGTTCAGCTCGCGCACGTGGACGCGTGTCTCCTCGATCCCGATCTCCTCCATCAGCTCCATCCCGGCGATGCCGGCATAGATGGACGGGATCGGCGGCGTGCCCGACTGGAAGCGGCGCGCGTCCGCGGCCGGCGAGTAGTCGCGGTGGTCCATCTCGAAGACGTTTTGGTCGGCGAACCAGCCGGTCGCGGTCGGCCAGATCCGCTCGACCACGTCGCGCTTCGCGTACAGAAAAGCCAGGCCGGCCGAACCGAGCAGGTACTTGAGGACGCCCGCGGCGAGGAAGTCGACGCCGAGCTCGCGCACGTCCAGCGGGAGCGAGCCCGCCGACTGGTACGCGTCGAGCAGGACGAGAGCTCCGCGCTCGTGGGCGAGCTGGACGACCTTCTCCACGTCCACCATCGCGCCGTTCCGGTAGCAGACGTGGGTGATCGAGACCATCGCCGTCTCGTCGTCGATCGCCTGCTCGAAGCGCTCGAAGGGGATCGTCCCGTCGCCGTCCGCAGACACGTGGATGACGCGGGCGCCGCGCAACTCCTGGGCGTGCCAGATCTGTCCGACGGTCGGAAACTCCCAGTCCGTCAGCACGATCTTCGGTCGGCGCGCGTAGCGAAGGCCGGTCGCGATCGCGCTGAGGCCGGCGGAGAGCGAAGTCGTGACCGCGACCTCGTCCGGATCCGCGTCGACGAGCCGCGCGAACACGCGGCGCGCATCCTCAGTCTTCTCGACCCAGTACTCCCACGGCGCGCCGCGCTCGTCCCAGTCCTCCAGGTAGCGCGCGTAGGCCTCGCGCACCGAGTCCGACAGCGCGCCCTGCGAGCACGAGTTGATGTAGAGGCGCTTCTGGAAGATGGGGAAGCGGTGGCGGATGCGGTCCGGGAGCGCCCCGACGAGGAGCGGGCGCTCGCGCTCCGGCTGCTCCGGCCGTCGCGGCTCGCCGTTCAACTGCATGGCGGCAAGCGCCCTGTCGGCTGGAGTCGTCATCTCGTGAATCTTGGCCATTGCAGCCGAAAAGCGCAAAGACACACTTGCGTCACAACACCTCGACCACCCTCAAGCGGGTCTGACCCCCGTGGACCGCACCGATCCGCTCAACCAGGCGCCAACTCGCAATCCGGGGTCTGACCCCGGTGTTACGAATGCGTTGCGGAGATGCACCATCATGTGCGCGGCGCTCAGCGGCCCAGGTAGGCCTTCTTCAGGTCCTCGTGTTCGAGGAGCTCCTTCGCAGCGCCCGTCAGGACGATCCGCCCGGTCTGGAGGACGTAGCCGCGGTCCGCGATCGACAAGGAGATGTTCGCGTTCTGCTCGACCACGAGGACGGCGACTCCAGCCTCGTGCACCTGCTTGATGATCTCGAAGTTGCGCTCGACGAGGATCGGCGCGAGCCCCATCGACGGCTCGTCCATCAAGAGCAGCTTCGGCCGCGACATCAGCGCCCGCCCCATCGCCACCATCTGCTGCTCGCCCCCGGAGAGCGTCCCCGCGAGCTGGTTGCGCCGCTCGTGCAGCAACGGGAAGAGCGAATAGACCCGCTCGAAATCCTCCTTCTTCGCCCGGCCTTGCAAGTACGCGCCCATCTCGAGGTTCTCCCGCACCGACATCGGCGCGAACAGCCGCCGGTTCTCCGGCACGATCGCCATCCCCTGCTTGATCCGGTGGCTCGTCGTCCTCCCGGTCACGTCCTCGCCCGCGAACTCGACGGTGCCGTTGCGGGGCTGGACGATCCCGAGGATCGTCTTCAGCGTCGTCGACTTCCCCGATGCGTTGCCCCCGAGCAGGCAGACGAGCTCGCCCTCCGCGACCTCGAGGTTGAGGCTCTGAAGGATGTGGATCTGCCCGTAGTAGGTGTCGACCCCGTTAAGCCGGAGCAGCATCGGCTTCCTCCGCCCCGCGCAGCCCCAGATATGCCTCGATCACCCGCGCGTTCGTCGCCACTTCCTCGAACGAGCCCTCGGCGATCTTGACCCCGTGGTCGAGCGCGGCCACCCGGTCCGAGATCCCCTCGACGACGTGCATGTCGTGCTCGATCACGAGGATCGTGTAGCCGCCCTCATCGCGCAGCTTCCCGATCAGCTCGGTGATCTCGTGCGTCTCGACGGGATTCATCCCCGCAGCAGGCTCGTCGAGCAGCAGGATGCGAGGCTCGGTCGCCATCGCGCGCGCGATCTCGAGCCGCCGCCGGTTCGCGTACGAGAGGCTGTACGCGGGCTGATCCCAGCGGTAGCCCATCAGGCGCTGGCCGAAGAAGCTCAGCTTCTCCTCTGCCCGCTGCCGGATCTCCCGCTCCTCGCGCCTTGTCCCGGGCAGGCGCAGCATCGCCCGCAACGGCCCCACCTTCGTGCGTCCATACTGAGCCGCCATCACGTTCTCGCGCACGGTCATGTTCAGGAACAGGCGAAGGGTCTGGAAGGTGCGGGCGATCCCGAGCTTCGTGATCTTGTGCGCGGGCATGCCGACGAGATTGCGATCCTCGAGCCGGATCTGGCCCGCGTCCGGCCGGTAGATGCCGGTGATCAAGTTGAAGAGCGTCGTCTTGCCGGCGCCGTTCGGGCCGATCACGCTGACGATCTCGCGCTCGTTCACGATGAGGTCCAGATCGTCGATCACCCGCAGCCCGCCGAATGCCTTCGACAACCCCTTCAGCTCGAGCAGCACCGTCACGCGATCTCCACCCGCGCCGTCCCGAGTAACCCCTGCGGCCGCACGTGCATGACGACGACCAGGATCGACCCGAGCAGGATCAGCCTGGTCGCGCCGGCGCCCTCCGCCACGAGCCGGTTCTCCCACACGAACGCTGCCAGATAGAGGACGGGGATGACGAGGATCGTGCGCCACCAGCCCTTGAGCAGCGTGAGCACGAGCACGGCGATGATGAGCGCGCCGAAGGCCGCGTTCCCAATGTAGTACGGATCGCGCGGGAGGATCACCCAGTGGTCGACCACGCGGGTCACCCAACCACCGCCGGGCGACGACCCTGCAGTTCCACGGGGCCAGGTCGCGTCCACGATCGCGCGGATCGCAAACCCGAAGCCGATGAGGCCGCCTAAGACGATCGCCAGCCGCCACCAGGGCCGGAAGATCACGAGCAAGCCGAGCAGGATCGCGATGTAGAACACGTAGCGGGCGTGCTCCGGCGTCCTCAGGACCTCGAGCACGACGTTGATCGTGATCGCCCCGAGCACGGCCCCGGCCAGGCTCCCCGCCCCGCCCAGGATCACCATTGCGTAGATCGTGATCAGCACCGGGATGTAGAAGTCCTCCGGGAAGACGTTGATCTGAACTGCGGCGAAGATCGATCCCGAGAGCCCGGCCGTGGCCGCGCCGAACATGAACGCCAGGAGCTTCAGCCGGTTGACCGGAATGCTCATCACCTCGGCCGCGAGGGGGTCCTCGCGAAGTGCGCGCCAGGCGCGCCCGGTGCGCGACTCGCTGACGAAGTGAAGCAGCACCATGACGACCGCCAGCGTTCCCAGCGCGAGCCAGAAGTACTGGCGCAGGCTGTTGAACTCGTAGCCGAAGAACTTCATCTGGTCGATGTTCGAGAGCCCGTTCGGCCCGCCGGTGAAGTCAGTCGGATGGTGCTTCCAGGGGAGGGTGATCCGGTTGGCGTTGTTGACGAACGTGTAGAACGCCTGCCCGAAGAAGAGCGTCACGATCGCGAGGTAGTCCCCGAGCAGGCGCCTCGAGGGGAGCCCGAGCAAGAGGCCGAGGAGCGCGGACCCCACGATGACGAGCGGAACAGTCGCCTCCGCCGGCCAGTGGATGTGGAACTGGTTCGAGGAGAGGATCCCGTACATGTAGGCGCCGAAGCCGTAAAAGGCGATGTAGCCGAGGTCGAGGAGCCCCGCGTAGCCGACGACGACGTTCAGCCCGAGGGCAAGGAGGGCGAACAGCAAGGTATTGATCCCGACGCGGACGATGTAGTCCGAGCTCGTCATGAACGGGATCGTGGCGGCGACGATCAGGAACGCTGCGAAGCGGCCCGGGACGGGAATCTGGTCGTACCGCCGCCGGAGCTCGCCCAGCCGGCCGCGGTAGCGCTCGTCGCGGCCTTCCGCCTCCGCGACCCATTCGTCCACGCCGATCCGCGGGCGGTCTCCGGCATCCGGAACCTGGGGAGTCTCGGGAGTCTCCGCCATCTCAGACCTTCTGGATCGCCTTCGCCCCAAGCAATCCTCGGGGGCGGATGATCAGGACGATGATCAGGAGCGCAAACACGTACAGATCGACGAAGGTCGAGCCCTGGGGCGCATACCCGATCGCGTACGCCTCGGCGAGGCCGATCAGAAGGCCCCCGAGCATCGCGCCCGGGATGCTCCCGATCCCGCCGACGACCGCGGCGGTGAACGCCTTCAGTCCCGCGATGAAGCCCATGAACGTGTCGATCTTGCCGAGGAAGAGGCCGACCATCACCCCGCCTGCGCCCGCGAGGGCGGAGCCGATGAAGAAGGTCGCCATGATCACGCGGTCGACGTCGATGCCCATCATCGAAGCCGCCTCGCGGTCGAACGCCGTCGCGCGCATCGCCTTCCCGAGCCGGCTGTACTTGACGAGCAGCGCCAGCATCACCATCAGGGCGGCGGCGGTGACGATCACGATGATCCGGACGAGCGAGATCCTCACCCCGCCGACCTCCAGGGTGTGCTTGAACAGCGGGCCGGGGATCAGAGCCTGCGGGTTCCCGCCCAGATCGAAGATGTCGTAGTCCTTGGGCCGGCCGCCGAACAGGACGATCGCGGCGTTCTCGAGGAAGAACGAGACACCGAGCGCGCTGATCAACGGCGCGATACGCGGTGCATTTCGTAACGGCCTGTACGCAAACCGCTCGATTCCCACGCCGAGCACGCCGCAGCCGATCATCGCGGCCGCGAACATCGCGACGATGATGAACGTCACGTTCGCGGTGGCGTGCAGCGAGCCCCCGAACGCCGTCAGCACGTAGTAGCCGATGAACGCGCCGACCATGTAGACGTCGCCGTGAGCGAAGTTGAGGAGCTTGAGGATCCCGTACACCATCGAGTAGCCGAGGGCGATCAGGGCGTAGACGCTGCCCAGGGTCAGGCCGTCGACTGTGAACTGGCCGAAGGTCGTCCAGTCGAAGGCGAGGGGCAGCACCGCGCGGGGATCCTAAAACGACTGCGGCCCACCTGTGGGGTGGGCCGCACGCCGTTCCGCTTGTCTCACGGGTTGCCTAGAAGACCCGCTTGTACTTCCCGTTGACGATCTTGTAGATGTAGAAGTGAGCTCCCTTCGGGTCACCCTTGGCGGTGAAGCCCTTCCAGGCGCCAAGCGGCGTCGTCTTGAGCTTCGTCTTGCGAATCGCCTTGGCGACCTCGGCACGGCTCGCCGTACCGTTCTTGCATGAGGTCTTGAGAGCCGCGACCTCGATCTCGGTGGCGACGTATGCCGGCGGGCCGAAGCTTCCGAACTCCTTGTGGAATCGCTTCGCATACGCCTTCGCATACTTGTTCCCGGCCGGCAGCACCGGGGCGAAGATCGAGACGTACGCCCCCTCGACGGTGAACGCCGCAGGATCGAAGAGACCGTCGGATCCGAATATCTTGGCGCTCTTGGCCTGCTCGCGCATCTGCCGCGCGAACTGCTGGGCGTTCGAGGCGACCTGCCAGGCGAGGACGACAACCTGGGTATTGGACGGAATGCTCGTCACCAGCGCGGAGAAGTCGCTCTGCGATCGTGGCACTGACTTGCGGGTCACGGTCGCTCCATGCGACTTCAGGTACGCCTCGATGCCGTCGGCGAGTGGGGCGCCGTAACTCGTCTGGTCGTCGATCACGACGACGCGCTTCGCCTTGAGGTTCGTCCGCGTGAACTTGCCGATCGTCGGTCCCTGGATGCTGTCGTTCGGCACATCCCGAGAAAAGGTTGGGATCGACCCGTCGGTCAGCACGGTCCGGGTGGCCGAGCTGGAGACGAACGGCAGTTTCGCCCGCGTGAAGACCGGGCCGGCGTTCACGACTTCCTGGCTACCGGCAGGGCCGACGACCGCGAGGACGTTGCCGTTGGACGCGAGCTCCTGGGCGACCGTCGCAGCCTCGGACGCGCTGAGCATTGTGTCGCGCTGAAGCATCTTGAACTTCGTCTTCAGCGCCTTGTTCGTCTGGTCGAGGCCCAGAACGGCCCAATTCCTCTGCTCATCGCCGATCCCAGGCGCGGGGCCGGTGAGCGGGAACATGCCGCCGATCTGCGCCGACTTGCAGGAAACGAGCGCGGTGGCCGACGCGGCCTGAGACGAGGGCTTGCTCGCCCCCTTCGTCGCGCCGAAGGCGGCTGTAGCCAGGACCGCAACCCCCGCCGCAAGTGCCGCAGCTAGTAACAATCTCCTCATACCTTCCTCCTCACTGGGTAGTGCTGCTACGCAATGAGACTCTAACCGGCCTCATTCGTTTGCCTCGTACGCGCGGGAGGCCGGGTCGCCGGAGGGGTGGAAGACGCCTAGTACGCGCATCTGCGAGCCGCTCTCGTTCTCGAGCGCGTGCTCCAGCAGCGGCGGCAGGTGCATGCACGTCCCGGGCTCGATCGCGAACTCCCTCCCCTCGACGTGGAGCGTGCCCCGCCCTTCGAGGACGTAGATGACCTCGTCGTAGACGTGACTGTGGTTCGGCGCGCGCCCCGGGGGGATCATCCCGACGAACTGCGTCACGTCCGGGCAGCCGGTATCGCGGTGGACGAGGTACCGAAACTCCCGATCCTTGCCCGCCGGCAACGGCGGGCGGTCCTCGTATCGCACCACCCTCGGGTCCGGGACCGGCGTGGCGCCGTTCGGCGGCCTCGAGGTGACGAGCACCGTCACGATCGGGCCCGCGCCGGGGTTGTCGATCTCGAAGCTCTCGCCCGCGATGAAGTACGCCCCGGCTTCGGGCTGGAGGGCGTGCTCTCGCCCGCCGACGTGGAGCATCCCGCTGCCTTCCACGACATAGAGGATTCCCTGGACCTCCCCGAGCTGCTGAGGCTTGGAGCGGCCCGGCCCGAACCGGACGACACGCTGTTCGAGACGGTCGGAGCCGCCCGCCGCGTCCAGCGTGACCCGGGTCTCCGCGGTGTCGCCCGTGCGGCGGCTGCCCCGAATCTCCTGCTCGGCCACGACGTGGGAACGCATAGGTGCGATTCTCGCATCCGATTCGAGCAGTTGCAAATAGATTTTGCTCACAGAATCGCCGGGGGTTTGCGGAGCGACCGATCCGGCTAGACAAGACCGGGTATGGCGCCGGAGACCTCAGCGCTCCCGCCGCGCTACGCCGATCCCGAATTTATCGGCCGGGGCGGCATGGCAGACGTCTACGTCGCCGAGGACGTCGAGCTCGAACGCAAGGTCGTCGTCAAGGTCCTGGCCGACCGCGCCGCGGGCGGCGAGGACGTCCGCAGGCGCTTCAAGCGTGAGGCAACGGCGGCGGCGCGCCTTTCCGGCGAGCCGCATGTTGTCACGATCTTCGACGTCGGCGAATGGGAGGGGAGGCCTTTCATCGTCATGGAGCTCGTCGAGGGCGGGACGCTCGCCGACCGCCTCGCAGCCGGCCCGGTGCCCCCGGAACAGGCGCTCGCCTGGCTGGAGCAAGCAGCGGCGGCACTCGACGCGGCCCACGCCAAGGGGATCGTCCACCGCGACGTCAAGCCTGCCAATCTGCTCCTCGACCCGCAAGGCCAGCTGTACATCGCCGATTTCGGGATCGCCCGGATCCTCGACGAGGCGAGCCCGGATGAGACGTTGACCGGAACCGTTCTGGGAACGGTCGGCTACCTGTCGCCCGAGCAGGCGAACGGCGAGCGCGCTACGCCCGCGAGCGACGTCTACGGCCTCGGCGTCGTCGCGAAGGAGCTCCTTGGTGCCGACTCGTCTCCTGAGGTGCAGACGGTCCTGGCGCGCGCGCTCGCCGAGGATCCGTCCCGGAGACCGGCGAGCGCGGGCGAGCTGGTGGCCGAGCTGCGGGCGGCCGTCGAAGGCGTACAGCCGACGGTGGTGATGTCTCCGCCACGGCGGCCGCGACGGAGACGTCTGGCGCTTCCGCTCGGAGCGGCCCTGTTGCTGCTAGCCGCAGGAGGGATCGCCTCGATGGCGCTGACCGGCGGCGACAGGGGACGCGCCGGGAACTCCGTTCCGGTGACCCACCGAAACCAGCCTCCCCCGCCCGCTTCCCCCACGACGGCACCTCCGCCGCCCCCTCCGGCGCAGACCCATCCGGCCGAGCACGGCAAGGGCAAGAAGGAAAGGCACAAGGAGAAGCACGGCAAAGGCAAACCGAAAGGCCACGAGCAGAACGCCGTCGAGCCTCCTCCTCCTCCTACTCCGCCGCCGCCGCCTCCTCCTCCGCCGCCGCCTCCCCCGCCGCCCCCGCCGCCGGTCACGACGACGGCCACGATCACGACTCCGGCCCCGTAACGACTAGTGCGGTCCGGCCGCCGGCTGCGCGGCTTCGTCCTCGACGTGGATCTCCGGCTGCTCGGCGGGCGTCTCCATCCCACCCTCGAGCTCGAAGATCCAGAAGTCCCGTCCCATGACCGGGACTGCGACGTTGTAGACGGGGACGTCGCCGATCGCCCCTTCGAAGCGGCCCGCATGGCCGTGGCCGTGCAGGACGAGGTCGGGCCGGTGCCTCGCGATCGGAGCCGCGAGTCGGTCGCTGCCGAGGAAGGCCCAGATCACGCGCGGCTCACCTTCGAGCGTGGTCGTCGTCGGCGAGTAGTGCAGGAGCGCGATCCGAAGCGGGCAGTGCCGAATTTCCTGGAGACCGCGCTCGAGCGCCTCGACCTCCGCCGTCGTCTCGGCGTAGACGGACCGCAGCAGCGGCTCGCCGAAATCGGGAAGCTCGGAGTCGGGGAAGCCGCCCACGAATCCCTTCGTCCCGGCGATCCCGACCCTCGTCCCGCGGACCTCCTTCACGGTCGAGCTCCGGTCGAGCACGCAGATCCCGCCCCACTCGAGCGCCGCCACGACCTCGTGGAAGCGGTTCATGTGCCAATCGTGATTGCCGAGTACGGCGATCACCGGCACGTCGCGGCCCCGGCAGATGTCCCCGAGGACTGCGGCCTGCTCCGGCTCGCCGTAGGTGGTCAGGTCGCCGGCCAGGAGGATCAGCTCCGCGGCTTGCTCGGCCTCGTCGAAGGCGGCGGCCACGGCGTCCCGGTTCGCCTCGCTGCAGTGGATGTCCCCGGCGGCTGCAATCCGGATCTGATCGGTCACGAGGTGAGTGTTCCACGGAAAGCCCGATTCGCAAACGATTCCAGCGGGTACGGGTCAGCCGTGTCCGACGAGCCGCGCTTTCCCGACCTGGTCGAGAGCCTGAAGAAGGCGGCCGCAACCCTGCGCGAGGCCGAGGTTCCGTTCATGCTCGGGGGAGGGCTCGCGTCCTCAGCGCGCGGGGGGCCGGAGACCGAGCACGACGTCGATCTCTTCGTGCGCCCCGGGGACGCCGATCGGGCGCTGTCGGTCCTCGAGGCAGCCGGCTTCCGGCCCGAGAAGCCGCCCGAGGGCTGGCTCTACAAGGCCTGGGACGGCAACGTCTTCGTCGACCTGATCTTCGAGACGGCCGACGGGGAGGTCAAGGACGATTACTTCGAGCGAGCCGAGGAGTTCGAGGTCTACGCCGTCCCGATGCTCGTCCAGTGCCCCGAAGACCTGCTGGTGATGAAGCTGCTCGCGCTCGACGAGATGGCGCTCGACCTCAAGAGCCCCCTCGAGGTCGCCCGTGCGCTGCGGGAGCAGGTCGACTGGGCCGACGTGCGGACGCGGACGGAGGAGTCGCCCTACGCGAAGGCGTTCTTCACGCTCGTCGAGGAACTGCAGATCGTCGAGCCCAGCACCGCCTCCGTCAAGTAACACAGTGTTACTTGACTTCTGAGGCGTCCCGAGCCGAGTCGCGCGCCCCGACTTAGTGACACTGTGTTACTTGGAGGAGCGGAGTTAGAAGAAGAACTGCTGCCACGCTGACCACCAATCGCCGGCGCGGGAGACGACAGTTCGCGGATCCAACTGCTCGACGCCGGGCTTGCGGCCGTAGTCGCGCGCGGCGTTCGTGACCTTGAACTCCACCTTGATCTCGGCGGGCCGGCCCGGGACGTACGGCTCGACCGCGTCCAGCTTCTTGAGCGCGTCCTTCGCGCCCTGCTCGATCAACTGGCGCGCGCGGCGCGCGGGAATCTGGCGCGCGCCGAACTGGCCCAGGCCTTCCTTCACCGCCACGGTCGTGAGCCCGTCGCCGAGCAGCTCTGTCCCCTCCTTGCACACGGCCTTGTCCCCGGTCACGAGCAGGACGGGACAACCCCACTGGCCGCAGAGGGCCGCGTTGATCCCGGTCTCGCCGACGAGCGTGCCGTTGAACCAGAGGTTCTGCCACTCCTGACCCGAGACGGTGTGGTTGAGGACGCCGTCCGGAGTCCCCGCCATCGCGTGCATGCCGACGAAGAGCGCGGCGTCGCAGCCTTCCTCGAGAAAGCCCGTGTAGTCGCTCCACATCTCCTGGACGACGAACTCGCAGTCGTCCTCGAGCAAGTCCGGGATGAGCGAGTTGAAGCTCCAGCCCTTGCCCGCCCCGTGGCAGTCCATTACCACGATCTCCTTCGCCCCACCGGCCTTGGCGCCGCGGATCGCCGCGTTGATCTCCTCGGTGTAGAGCCGCCGTCCCTCCTCGTACATCGGGTCGCCGCCGGTCGTCTGCTCCCACTTGACGATGCCGGAGACGCCCTCCATGTCGCTGATGATGTGGACGCGCATGCTTGTAGCCTCTCATTCGTGGAGACCGGGCTGCAAGGGAAGCGCGTGCTCGTCACCGGCGCCTCCGGCGGGATCGGCTCGGCCTGCGCGCGGGCGTTCGCTGCCGAGGGCTGCGAGCTCGTCCTCCACTACCACCGCGGGCGCGAGAGGGCCGAGGCGCTGAGCGCCGAGCTCGGCGGCGCGCCCGCGATCGCGGCGGACCTGACGGTGGAGGAGGAGGCGGTGAGGCTGTTCGCCGCGGCCGGGCCGCTCGACGTCTGCGCCGCCGTCGTCGGCAAGTGGCCTGAGGAGGACGTACCGGTCTGGGAGCTGCCGCTCGAGCGCTGGGAGGAGACGCTGCGCGCGAACCTGACGGCGACGTTCATGACGGCGCGCGGGTTCCTGCGCGGAGTGGCCGAGTCGGGGCACGGCAGCCTGGTCCTGATCGGGTCGACGGCAGGGCTCTTCGGCGAGGCCGGGCACGCGGATTACGCCGCTGCCAAATCCGCCCTCGTCTACGGCCTCATGCTCAGCCTGAAGAACGAAATCGTGCGCGTCGCCCCGAAGGCGCGCGTGAACACGGTCTGCCCCGGCTGGACGTACTCGCCGATGACCCGCGGCACGCTCGACGAGGCGCTCGTCAAGCGGGTCACGCGGACGATGCCGCTGCGGAAGGTGGCGACGCCGGAGGACGTGGCGCGCCAGGTCGTCGTGCTCGCCTCCGACGAGCTCTCGGGGCACGTCACCGGCCAGGTCGTTACGGTCGCCGGAGGCATGGAAGGACGGTTGCTGCATGAGTCCTGATCCGCCGATCGTCCACTGGGACGACGTCGAGCGCCGGCGCAACGAGCTCGGGCACCTGGCCGCGGCCTGGCGCGATCTCGGCCGGGCGGCCGGGACGGTCACGGTCGGCCTGAAGCGGCTCGAGATCGATCCCGGCAAGTGGTCGACTCCCGCCCACGTCGAGGGCGCGGAGGAGGAGATCGTCTACGTGCTCGGGGGCTCGGGGATCTCGTGGCAGGACGGCAAGGTCTACGAGATCGGCGAGGGCGACTGCATCGTCCACCGGCCCGGCCGCGAGGCGCACACCCTTCGCGGCGGCGAGGACGGGCTCGACGTCCTCATCTACGGCATGCGCGTCCCGCTGCAGATCGCCGACCTGCCGCGCGCGGACGTCGCCTGGATCTTCCCGACCTGGACCGAGGCGGGCACGGGCGACCACCCTTTGGCGCGCGAGGTCGCCGCGGGCGAGCCCGAGTTCGGCGAGCCGGAGCCGCGGCCCGCGAACATCGTCAACGTCTCGGACTTCGAGCTCGAGGACTGGGTGCCCGGCGGCGACCTCGGAATCAGCTCGACCTACATCGCGCGCCACGCCGGCGCGGAGCTGACCGGGCTCAACCTGGACGTCATCCACCCGGGGAAGCGGAACAGCCTCCACCACTGCCACTCGGCCGAGGAGGAGCTCTTCGTCGTACTCGAGGGGGAGGGCTGGTGCCTGCTCGGCGAGGACGAGCACCCGATCCGGCCCGGGCACGTGATCTCCCGCCCGGCAGGCACGCGCGTGGCGCACTCCTTCCGCGCCGGCGACTCGGGGATGCGGCTGCTGATCTACGGCACCCGCGACCCGAACGACATGGCGTACTTCCCCAAGTCGAACAAGATCTACTTCCGCGGCCTCGGGGTGATCGGGCGCATCGAGCAGCTCGACTACCTGGACGGCGAGATCTGAGCGGCATCCTCGACCAGATCGGCAACACGCCGCTGGTGCGGTTGAGGCACTGCGTCCCCTCGCTCGATGAAGGAACGCGTGGGGCTGGCGATGATGGAAGGGGCCGAGCGCGACGGTCTCGTCGACCACGACACGACGATCGTGGAGTACACCGGCGGCAGTACCGGGCCGGCACTTGCCCTCGTCTGTCGGGCGAAGGGCTACCGGTGCAAGAGGGCCGGCCCGGAATCGTCCCGCCGCACTGGGAGCCCGACCGGGTGGACGAGGTCGAGCTGATCGAGGACGGCATCTTCGCGGGCATCTCCACGGGCGCCGAACGTGGTCGGATCGCTCCAGCTCGCCGAGCGGCTCGGGCCCCGAGGCCGTGATCGTGACCCTGGCCGTCGACAGCGGCTTCAAGTACATGGGCGTCCCGCCCTACTCCGGGGTCTAGCCAGAGGGACCGTCCCGAGTGGTCCGAAGGGGCCATGTCCGAGGGACAGTCCCTGGGACCTGTCCCGAAGAGACGGTCCCATGGACCTGTCCCGGGCGGCCATGTCCGAGGGACTGTCCCTGGGACACGTCCAGAGTGGACACGTCCCAGGGACCTTCGGTCTAGGAAGACTCGAGCAGGCGCCGATCGGCGTAGCGGCGGCTGAGCCGAATCCCGAGGTAGGCCAGGAGCGCGAGGACGGCCAGCGGGCCGAGGACGACCAGCGCGTACAGGCCCCACGAGACCTCCTTCGCCAGGATCGAGCCGGCGTCGTCGAACGCGCGCGCGAGCGGGCCCTGGTGATGCGGCTTCTGGGGGACAACCGCCTGCTCGGTCATCAGCATCAGCGAGACGGTGGCGAGGCGGGCGCGCCGAACCGTCCGGCCCTTCGAAGTCGTGACCGCCTCGAGCGTCGCCACCAGCTTCGCGCGCTGCTGGCGGAGGATCAGGCGCTGGGCGTTCGAGAGCGACGGATCGGCGAGCTTGTCATCGATCTTGGCGATCCCGAGCCTGAGCGAGTTGATCTCCTTGACGAGCTGGTTGTATTGCCGTTGGAGATCGGTGATCTGGATGTCCTGCGCCGAGAGCGTCCCGAGCGCGGAGAACCGCGCGATCGCCTGCTGGATGCGGGCGATCGGGATGCGAAAGACGAGTTCCGACTGGCCCTGCTTGGCGGCGCCGTAGTGGGCGGAGACGATGTAGCCGCCGAGGGCGCGCGCCGTTCGCATCGCCTTCTGGGTCGAGGCCGACAGCACGTCGAGTCCGTCCACGCGGACAGTCAGCGAGGCGCGATAGTCCTGCAGTCGCGACCTGCTGGGTGCAAGGGCTTTGGAGGACGCATGGATGTTGCCAAGCACGGATCGATTGGCATCTGCGT
>WNGE01000229.1_pt1 | contig 71209 bp, 62 predicted proteins | sample 5400651 | NCBI WGS metagenome assembly WNGE01 (sample SAMN13153370, study PRJNA577476) | soil metagenome | isolation source: 60 cm soil or saprolite under grassland replicate 2 | place: USA:California | collected 2016-06-15 | reverse complement strand
AGGATCTTGACGAAGCCGTCCCGGGTGACCATGACGTTCTCGGGCTTCAGGTCCCTGTGGACGATTCCAGCGGAATGCGCCTTGGCGAGGCCGTCGGCGATCTGCGCGGAGATCAACAGCAGGCGGCGCAGAGCGATGGGTCCCGATGCGAGCAGCTCGCGGAGGGTCCGGCCTTCGACGAGCTCCATCGCGATGTAGGAGACGGACCCGGACAAACCGATGTCGTAGATCGTGACGATGCTCGGGTGGTTGAGCGAGGAGGCCGCGCGCGCCTCTTTCTCGAACCGCTCCAGCCGCCCGGCATCCGCGGAGATCTCGCCCGGGAGAACCTTGAGAGCCACGCTGCGCGCGAGCCTCTCGTCGCGAGCCCGGTAGACCTCTCCCATGCCGCCGGCTCCGAGCGGGCCGAGTACTTCGTAGGGCCCCAACCGGGTCCCCGCGGCCAGCGTCACGCCGGCTCTTTCTCTCCGACCGTAGAAGCCGTGGACCCGGTTTTCCGGAACAGCCGGAAGACCATCCGGGCCGGCCCGATCTTGATCACGTCCCGGTCCGCGAGCCGTGCCGATTTCTCGATCCTCTTCCCCCGGACGTACGTTCCGTTCTTGCTTCCGAGGTCCTCGATCGTCGCGCCGTCCTGATCGACCGCGATTCGGGCGTGCCGGCGGGAGACGGACGTGTCGTCGATCCAGACGACCGCCCCGGAGTCGCGTCCGATCACGTTCTCGGGCGAATCCAGGGCGATTTCCCGAGGTCCCCAGACCAGGCGGCAGGCGAACGGGCGCGGGACGGCGCTCGTCGAACCGACCGCTTCGGCGGAAAACGCATACCCGAAGCGGGTCACCGTTCGCAGGATTCGCGGTTTGCGCGCGTCGTCGCCGAGAGCCGCGCGCAGTTCCACGACGAGGTTCGCGAGATTCGCCGGGGAAACGAACGTTCCCGGCCAGAGGTGCTCATGGATCTCGTCCTTCGATACCGCCTTGGGGCGGCGGCGAATCAACAGCTCCAGCAGGGAAAAGGCTTTCGGCGAAAGGGAGATCGCTCGGCCCTTCCGCACCACCTCTCGAATGTCCGAGTCGAACACCCAGTCGCTCACGGCGAGCCGCATCGCTCCGTCCTGTCAAGCTGAAAACGTCATTTTACAAGCCCGGGCCGCGGTGGATACCTCGCGTGCTCGGCGCGCGATTTCGGGACCCTCTAACGCGCCGCGAATCCGCGCCAGGCGAAGTAGAGAAAGAGCAGCAGGAGCACCAGGAGGACGAATCGCGCAACGCCCATCAGGCGCGTTCCGGAGACCGGCCGCGTCCCCCGGGCCTTGACGCCGGTCACCGCAGCGATCACTCCGATCGCGACTGCGAGGCCGAGCCAGAAGAGCCAGGTCATCGGAGCCGACGCGGAATCACGTTCGCATCTTCATCCAGGCGATGCACTTCGTCAGCTCTGCCCTCATGGCTTCAGGGGAACGAGCGTGCCACCTCCAGCCGTGTCCCGGCAGCACCCACTCGAACCGGAAGTCGAGCAGCTTTTCCATCGAGCGGATCTGCTCGGCCCACGAGTACCAGCAGGCGTCGCGGAACGCGGTGAGCGCATGGCGGCGGGGCGACCAGGCGAGATGGTCGCCGGTGAAGAGGAACTTCTCCCGGTAGAGCAACACGGCGTGACCGCGGGTGTGCCCCGGCACCGGGATCGCGACGAGGTCGGGCGCGAGCGTGATCGGGTCGTCGCCCGAAAGCTTGCGCTCGACGTCCCGCGTTCCCGCGGTGACGTCCCGGTCGTGGAGGATGCGCTCGCATCCGAAACGCTTCGCCAGCGCCGCGTGGTCTGCGACGTCGTCCCGGTGGGTCAGAAAGAGCAGTCGGATCCCGCCGCGGCTGTCGAATGCCTTGACGAGCGGGTTCGCCGCGCGCGGCGAGTCGACGAGCAGGTTCCCTTCCGGACGCTCCACGAAGTAGCTCCACGCGCCGAACGAGTCGGGTGACGTGAAACCGCAGAAGGAGACGTTTTCTGCGATCTTCTCGGGGAATGCCGCGATCGCGGGCCGTGCGTCGGCGCGCGAAACCGTGCCGATCGAGCCGGTCGGGCAGGCGACGAGCGCCATCATCGACCGCGCCCGTTCCTCCTCGCGGCCGGGCTGCCGTCCGACGTAGGAGTACCCCTCGCCCTCCACGAAAACGTGAGGCTCGATCCGGCGGCACGTGTCGCAGTCGATGCAGGTCGAGTCGACGTAGAAGTCGCCCGGAACGTTCTCGGCCAGACGCTGCATGATGCTCGCCATTCTCAAGTCGGAACGATCAGAAACTCGTTTTCTTCCAGGCAACGCAGTCCTCGATGTGCGGCGCCCTCCGTCGTTTTCACCTTCGACGATGGTCTTATGTAACAACAGTCGGGACTTCGATACGATGCCGTCGGAGGAACTTCGCCATGAATACAGTCAGATGTCCCCGATCGTGGTTTGCATTTGCGCTTTTCCTCTCCATAGGCATCGGCGCAGATCCCGCCTTCGCTTCGCTCGTATTCACGGGAGTTTCGACCGGCAACGTCAATAGCATCGAGACTGTCCTCACGATTCAGAACGCTCCCACCGAACAGGGTTGCGTCGGCTGGAACGGCGCGGCGAACGTCATCGGATCGGCTGTCTGTCCAGGCGGATTGAGTCCAGCCATCACCGGTGGCAACGAGAAAACGGGTAAGTCTCAGACGCAGACCCGCACTGTCGCTTCGGCGGCGTTGACGAGCGGCCAGAGCCTTGCCGTCATCCTGGACGTCACTGAGCCTGGAGGGAGTCTCTTGACGGTCGAAAACCTCAGTCTGACGGTCTATTCGCCATCCGGAACCGTGCTGTTCAATTCGGGGAATATGGTCGGAGCAGGGGTACCGCCGGGCGGCGGCATAACAATCGAGAGCTCGTCTCAGGGCCAGAGCGGCCGAGAGTTCAAATTCGTATTGGACACTACCCAGGCAACGGCGATCAGCCCGTTCATTTGCAGGAGTGAAGCAGTCGCCGGTTGCGCGGGCGTTGCTAACCCGGCCAACGGGAACAACCGGATCGGTGTGGCAGCCATACTCACAAATTCCCAGGGGGGCGCGGAGACGTTCTCGATCGCCGACGTGGCCGGCCAGTGATGGGAAGACAAGTTCAGATAGGCAAAATCGATTTCGCCCGAGTGATGCAGGTCTCCTCGAACTAGGATTCACTGAAGTCGGGCAAGGCCGAGCGTCAGATCCGGTCCAGGACTTCCCGCGTCCGTTCGTTCCGGACGTTGCCCGTGTTCAACGTCGTCTTCGGCTCGAAGAGGAGGACGTGCGCCTCTTCCGTCGCCACGGGGCAGTGTTCCATGCCCTTCGGAACGATCAGGAACTCGTTTTCTTCCAGGACCACGTCGCGCTCCCGAAAGCGCATCGTGAACCGGCCTTTGACCACCAGGAACATCTCGTCCTCTTCCTCGTGGCGGTGCCAGACGAAATCGCCCTGGAACTTCACCAGCTTCACAAAGGAATCGTTGACCTCGCCCGCGATTTTCGGGCTCCACTGCTCCTGGAACTCCCCGAACTTCTCCGCGAGGTTCACCTTGCGCACGTCCATTCTCTACATCCTCCCCGGTTCCGGGATTCCCAGGAGCTCCAGCAACCGCGACATCGAGCGTCGGAAGATCCGTGCGACCGCCAAGCGGCGCGCCCGCACCGCGGGGTCCTTTTCGCTGACGATCGGCTGACGGTGGTAGAAGTGGTTGAAGGCCTGTGCGAGGCCGAAGGCGTGCCGCGCGAGAGTCGAGAGCTCGAGCGAATCGACCGCGCGCTCGGCCACTTCCGGGATCGCCGCCGCGTCGAGGACGAGCGCCCACAGGTCGTCGTCCCATCCGCCGGCGGCGTCGGAGAATTTCTCCTCGGTCTCCGCGAAGCCGCGCTCCTCGAGCTTCCGGAAGATGTTGTCCGCGCGCACGAGCGAATACTGGAGGTAGGGGCCGGTGTCTCCCTCGAAATTCAGGGCCTCGTCGAAGTCGAAGGCGATCAGCTTGTTCTTCCCGAACTTCAACAGGAAATAGCGCAGCGCGCCGACCGCGATCGCACGCGCGTCCTCTTCCGCCTTCTCTCCCGCATCCGGCCGGCGCGACGCGATCTCGCTGCGCGATCGCTCCAGCAGGAGCTCGACTAAGTCGTCGATCTTGACCCCGAGGCCTTTGCGGCCGGACATCTCGACAAACGGCTTCTTCTCGTCCTCCGGGCTCAGGCGATACTCCTCCTGGAACCGGTCCGCGAGGTCGCGCGCGGCGCGGGGGGTGAGCGCGACCATCTCGTAGGAAAAGTGGATGCTCTCGTCGGCCTCGCGCGGGTGGCCCAGCACCCGCAGCCCTTCCCGCACGACCTTCTGAAGGTACGACTGGCGCACGTCGATGACGTTCACGACCGAGGTCGCCTTTCCGAACTCGGGGGCTCCCGGCACGCCGGGTCCGTGCGCCGTTCGCCAGAGAGGCTTCCCGCGAACCTGCCGCGGGATCTCCTCCTCCTTGACCGCGCCCGAATTCCAGTCGGGCCGGAAGGGCTCGTAGGCGAAGTCCACTCCGAGAAGCCCGAACTTCCAGAGCTGGTAGGCGATGTCCTTGGCGGTGTAGGTGACGGTTCCGTTCGAGCGCACCAGGATCTTGTCCGGCTCGTCCATCCCGGCGAACTCCGGGGAATCGGTCAGGCGCAGCACCCAGCAGCCGGCATGATGCCCCTCTTCCTCGAGAACGACCGCGCCGGATTCCTTGAGAAGCTCGAACGCCCGGCTCCAGAAGTGCCGGCGGAGGATGTCGCTCTCGCGGGGAAGGAGATCGTAGGAAATTCCGAGCCGGCCCATCGTGGCGAGGTGAGCGGAGACGATTGCTTCCGAGAGAACCTCGGCGATCGAGGCCGTCACGTTGTCCCCGTGCTCGATCGCGTGGAGAGCCTGCACGCGCCATTCGAGCGCTTCGGCGTCCTGCTCGTAGACCCGGGCGATCTCCGCGTAGACGTCCCAGCAGAGATAGGCGAGGCCTTTCGGGTGACGGGAGCCGTCGGGCAGCGGCTCGCCCCGGATCGCGCGGCGCACGTCGTCCTCCGAGGCGACGCCTTTCAGCCTCGTCAGGCCCGCCACGACGTCGGCGACCTGGACTCCCGTGTCGTCCAGGTAGTTCTGAATCTCGACCGTATGGCCCAGGAAGGAGAGCGTGCGCGCGAGTACGTCACCCAGGACCGCGTTCCTCAGGTGGCCGATGTGCGCCGCCTTGTTCGGGTTGATGTTGGTGTGCTCGACGATGATCTTGCCCGGACGCGCGGGGGCCGCCGCCGGATCGGCGAGCATCGCGGCGACGAGCCGTCCCCGGTCGAGAAAAAAGTTCAGATAACCGCCCCCCTCGACGCGCACTTCCCGCACGCCTTCGGCGGGCGGAAGCGCGCCGGCGAGCTCCGTTGCGATCGCCCGCGGTGCCTTGCGCAGGGTCTTCGCGAGATCGAACGCCGCCGGGGACGCGAGGTCGCCCAGGTCGAGCGACGGGGGACGCTCGAGCACGACGCGCTCCGGACGAACGCTCCAGAGGCGCTCGGTCCCGTCGGCGATCGCGGCCCCGATGCTCGCACGGATCGTCTCGATGGAAAGGGGGGCGCTCATCGGCCCGGCAGTATAAAGGCCGCAATAACGTCACACCTTCCGGCGTTACCATGACCTCGATGGAAACCATCATCCGGTCGGTCGCGATCGAGACGACTGCATCCGACGCGTTTGATGCATTCACGCGCGTCGCCGAGCTGCTCTCCTGGTGGTGCGAAGGCGCGCTCGTCGGCCGCCGCGAAGGGGGCAACTGGGCGGTCGGCTTCACGGACGATCACGGCGGAACGCAGGCGACGATCATGGGCAAGATCGAGACGTACGAGCCGGGCCGGAGGCTCGGGGTGCGCGACATTTCGTACGAACGCCGGACGGGGGAGCCGCTCGAAGGTTTGAGCTTCCTGCTGACGTTCGTCGAGCGGGACGGGTCGTGTCTCGTCACCGTCGAGCAGGCGATTCCCGACTCCGGTCCCGCCTACGAGGACTACCGCGGCGAGGCGGGCTCGGGTTGGGAAGAGAGGCTCGCCGACTTGAAGCGGTATCTCGAGGGCCCCCGCCGCCGGCGCGTGCTGATCGAGGCCGGCCTTCCCGAAAACTGAAGGCTAGAATCCGGGCGTGGAGACTCCGAGCGCGACGTGCGTCCGCTGCGGCGGCACCGGCTGGCTCCTCGAAGCCGTGGATGGCCGAAAGCAGGCACATCCCTGCTCCTGCCGCACGCAAACAATCGCAAAGGAGAGGTTCGACGCTGCGTGCATTCCCGAGCGGTATCGCGACGACAACTTCGCGAACTTCAACGATCGAACCCCGGAGCTCGCTCGCGCGAAAGAAATCGCCCGGGAGTTTGCGGAGTCGTACCCTGCAGTCGAGTCCGGGCTGCTCCTGGTCGGTCCGGCAGGCCTCGGCAAGACGCACCTCGCCTGTGCGATCCTTGCCGAGCTCGTGCTCACGAAAGGCGTCTCCGCTCTCTACGCGGATTTCTCCGACCTCCTTCTCCGGATCCAGACGAGCTTCCGACCCGACGCGGACGCGTCCAAGGAGTCGGTGCTGACCCCCTACGCCGACGCGGAGCTGCTCGTCCTGGACGAGCTCGGCGCTTCCAAGCCGCACCCCTGGGTGCTGGACGTGCTCTACAACCTTCTCAACACGCGCTACAACCGGAAGCGGATCACGATCGCGACGTCGAACTTCGAGGACGAGCCGGACTCGGCTTCCGGCGAAAGAGAAAAGCTCGAGGATCGCATCGGCTACCGTCTCCGCAGCCGCCTCTACGAGATGTGCACGCTGGTCGCTCTGCGCGGAAAAGATTACCGAAAAGAGGTCCTCGGCACCGACGTCCGGTCCCGCTTTTGAGCCCCCGCGCTTTCTTTCTCGGCCCGGCGGTCTCTCTTCTCGCGGTCGCGGCGATGGTTTCGTGCGCGAGCGCTCCGCCCGCAAAGGCGCCCGCGAAGTCGCCGCCGGCCGCGACCACTGCGGTCTCCGCCGATGGCCCGACCGCCGTCCCCGAACGCCGCGCGCGGCGCGGCGCGCCGCCACCGATCCCCGTTCCGACGCCTTCGCTCCCGAGCGGGATCCTCTATCGCGTCGGGTTGAAGAGCGACCTGCCCGAGCTCTCGTACGGCACCGCGGGGGAGCCGTGGATCGTCGTCTCCGCCGGGCGCGCGGAGCTCCTTCGCGGTCCGATCGTGTTTCGTCCCGAAGTTGCTGCGGTGGGGACGCCCCGCTTCTCCGTGCAGACCGCCGCCTTCTCGCAGGAGGAGCCGGCGCGCCGCGCCCTCGAGAAACTTTCGGCGGACCTGCAGGTGCCGGGTACGGTGGCATTCTCCGCGGACCGCGGCGTGTACCGCGTCCTGCTCGGAGGGTTCGACACGCGCGATACGGCGGAAGCGTTCGCCGCGAAGGTCCGGGCCTCCGGACGGGAGGGGGTCGTGTTCGAGGGAACGTCCGGAAACGCACCGGGCGCCGCGGCGGTCATCGGCGTCAACCCCGGGGACGGCTCGCCGCGCCGCCTGGTCTCGCCGATCGAGATCTCTCCCGCGCCGCCCGGACCGGGCGTGCCCGCCAACGTTTCCGTCGACGAGAAGCCGTACCGGGGAAGCCTCGTCGTCTTCACGAACCCGCGGGGCACCCTGAATCTCATCAATCGCGTGGACCTCGACGAGTACCTGTACGGAGTCGTGCCGGCGGAGATGGGCCCCAAGCGCTACGATGAAATCGAGGCGTTGAAGGCGCAGGCGGTCGCGGCGAGGACGTACGCGCTCGCGCACCGAGGTCAGTTCGAATTGGAGGGCTACGACCTGTGCGCCACGCCGAAGTGCCAGGCCTACGCGGGTCTTTCGGCGGAGGATCCGCTTTCCTCCAGCGCGGTGGACTCGACACGCGGCCTCGTCCTCGCTTCCGGCGGGACGTTTGCCGACGCCCTCTTCGTCTCGACGTGCGGCGGGCGAACCGAAAACGTCGAGAACGTCTTCATCGGCGAGGCGGCGCCTTACCTCGTCTCGGTCGAGTGCGGCGAGCTCGCGACCACGACGCTCGCGGGCGCGCGCCCACGCCGATCGCCCCCCTCGGGTTGGAGCGCTCTCGAGTGGCGCGGCAACGTGCTCGTGCACCACTCCTCGCGACGGCCCCGCGGAGGAGGACGCGCCGCCTGGGTCGAGACCGCGCAGCGCCTGGCCGGAATCGACCGGAGGGCGGCGCCACCGGCCTCGCTCGCGCCGGCGGCGGTCTATCCGTCGATCGTGCAGGCGTTCGAGCTCTCCGACGCCCGCGTTCTTCACCTGGGCGACCGGGACCGGCGGTACTACTCGGAGTTTCCTCCGGCGACCGGCCGTCTGACAGGCACCGCGCGCGACGCCTACGCGTTCCTGCTCCGCTTTCGACTCGGTGCCGCCGAGCTCCTGCCGCCGCCCGACCGGTCCCTGTCCGAGGAGGAGTACGCGGGCCTCCTCTTCTCGGCGGCGGTGCGGCTCCTCGGCGTCTCGGAGGCCTCGGGCAAGTTTCTCTCGCGCGAGGGCGCCAACGTCTGGGCGAAGACGGCGGAAGGCCGGGTCGGGCTGCCGGTCGACCCGGACCTCCCGCTCGCGCGGCGCGTCGGAGACCGGTGGTTCACTTCCTCCTCCCTGACGCTGCGGGCGGGCGACCGCCTGCGCTGGTGGAAGCGGGGGAGCCAGGTGCTCGCGCTGTGGGTCGAGCTCGATCCGGCCGGCCCGTCCTTCGAGCGCGAGTCTTCCTGGACGGAGTGGGTCCGGCGCGCCTCCGGCCGCGAGCTGTCGCGGCGGATGGCGGCGCGAGTCGCCGGAACCGAAGTGCGCGATCTCGTGGTCACGAAGAGAAGCCCTTCCGGCCGGGTCATCGAGATGCGCGTCGTGACGGACGCCGCCGAGATCACGCTGAAGGGGTTCGACGTCCGGCAGGCGCTCGAGGTCCCCGAGATGCTGTTCACGTTTTCGAAGACGAGAGGGCCCCAGGGGGAAGTGGAATTCGTGTTCCTGGGGCGAGGCTGGGGGCACGGCGTCGGGTTGTGCCAGAACGGCGCCTACGGAATGGCGCTCGCCGGATCGGGCTACGATGCCATCCTGCGTCACTACTATCCAGGGGTCGAGATCGTGGCGGCTTCGAGCGTGAAGGCGTCGGCGCGGCCTTCGCCGCGATAGGTCCGCGCGCTAGAATTTCGGCGATGACCGCCGTTCTGACGTCCGAGCAGCAGGCGATCCGCCAGGCCGCCCGCGAATTCGCCGAGGCGGAGATCCGGCCCCACGTCCTCGAGTGGGACGAGGCGCAGTGCTTTCCGCGGGAAGTCTTCCGAAAGCTGGGGGAGCTCGGTTTCCTCGGAACGATCTTTCCCGAGGAGTACGGCGGCGCCGGGCTCTCCTACATGGACTACATCGGGGTCATCGAGGAGATCTCGGCGGTCGACGGCTCGGTCGGTCTCTCGCTCGCGGCGCACACCTCCCTCGGCACCAACCACATCTTCCAGTTCGGCACGGAGGACCAGAGACGGAAGTACGTGCCGAAGCTCGCGACGGGAGAGTGGCTCGCCAGCTGGGGGCTGACAGAGGCGGAGGCGGGCTCCGACTCCGGCGGAACGCGCTCGACCGCGGTACGCGACGGCGATTTCTGGGTTCTGAACGGGTCAAAGAATTTCACCACGAACGCGTCGGTCGCGCACGTCGCGGTCTTGATGGCCGTGACTGACCGCTCCGCCGGCCGCCACGGCATCTCCTCGTTCATCGTCGAGCTCGACAATCCGGGCATTCGGGTGGGCAAGAAGGAGAACAAGCTCGGGATGCGGGCGTCGGACACCTGCACCCTCGTGATGGAGGACTGCCGGATTCCCGGCACAAATCTCCTCGGCGCGGAGGGCGGCGGCTTCGTCAACTCGATGAAGATCTTGGACGGCGGCCGGATCTCGATTGCCGCTCTCGCGGTCGGGATGGCGCGCGGCGCCTGGGAGGCGTCGCTGAAATACGCGAAGGAGCGTCGCCAGTTCGGCCGGCCGATCGCCGACTTCGAGGCGATCCAGTTCTATATCGCGGAAATGGCGACCGAGATCGATGCCGCGCGGCTGCTGACCGAGCGCGCCGCGCAGGCGCGCGACCGCGGCGAGGAAACGACGCGCATGTCCGCGCAGGCGAAGCTTTACGCGAGCGAGATCGGCGTCCGCGTCGCCGATCGCGCCGTGCAGATCCACGGCGGGTATGGCTACATCAAGGACTTCCCGGTCGAGAAGTTCTACCGCGACGTGAAGCTCTGCACAATCGGCGAGGGGACGAGCGAGATCCAGAAGCTCGTCATCGCGAAGAGCCTCCTGACGGACGGGACATGAGTCCCGCCCCGGCGCCGGGGACATCGGAGCTGGTCGCCGGAATCCTCGCGGGAGACGGCCGCCGGATCGGACAGGCCATCTCGGCGGCCGAGTCGGGCGACGGCGTGCCCGAGCTCTCGCGCCGGATCTTTTCGAAGACGGGACGGGCGCGCGTGCTCGGCCTGACCGGACCGCCCGGAGCCGGAAAGTCCACTCTCGCGTTGAAGATCGCTCAGAGCTACCGCGCCCGTGGCCGCAAGGTGGGAATCGTTGCCGTCGATCCCTCCTCTCCGTTCACCGGGGGAGCGATCCTGGGCGATCGCATCCGCATGTCCGAGATCTACACCGACCCGGGCGTTTTCATCCGTTCGATGGCGACGCGCGGGACGATGGGAGGACTCGCCCGCGCGACGAGCGACGCCGTGGACATCTTGGACGCCGCGGGTTTCGACGTCGTGCTCGTCGAGACCGTCGGCGTCGGGCAGGACGAAGTGGACATCATCCGGGCAGCGGAGACCGTTGCGGTGATCCTCGTGCCGGGCTTGGGCGACGACATCCAGGCGATCAAGGCGGGGATCCTGGAGATCGCCGACGTTTTCGTGGTCAACAAGTCGGACCGGGAGGGCGCCGACCGCACCGCGGCGGAGCTCTCGATGATGCTCGACTTGACGCCCGGCCGGCCCTGGCGGCCTCCGATCGTCCGGACGGTCGCCCCGCGCGGCGAAGGCGTCGCGGAAGTCATCGAGGCGATGGAGTCGCACGGGAGCTGGTTGACGACCTCTTCCGAAGCGGGCGTCCGGGCGGCGCGCCGCGCGAAGGCGCGTCTGCTCGCTCTGCTCGCGGAGCGGTTCCGTCGGACGATCGAGTCGCGCCCTCCGGACTCCGACGGCTTCGACGAAGCGATCCGGCGGGTCCGAGAACGGCGGGAGGATCCGTACTCCGCGGCCGCGCGCCTCTTCGAGAGGCTGACCCGAGAGCCGGCGGCCGAGCGCGCGTGAGCGTTTCCGCCTACCGGCTGGATCACATCGGGATCGCGGTGTCGTCGATCGACCAGGCCCTCGGCGTCTACGAGGCGCTCGGACTGAAGGAATCGGGCCGGGAGCTCGTCGAGAGCCAGGGAGTGCGAACGGCGTTCCTGCCGCTCGGCGAGACGCGTCTGGAGCTCATCGAGCCGGTCGGCTCCAATTCCCCGGTCGCGAAGTTCCTCGCGAAGCGCGGTCCAGGGATCCACCACGTGTGCTTCGCCGTCCGAGACCTGGAAAGCGCGCTCGCCGATCTCGCGCGGCGCGGGTTCCGGTTGGTCAACGAGAATCCGGTTCCCGGAGCAGCCGGAGCACGGGTGGCGTTTCTCCACCCCTCCGCGGGTCAGGGGGTACTGATCGAGCTCTCGGAAGGCGAGCGCGGGTCATGAAGCGCGGCGAGCTCGTCCTCGTCCACCTCGTGGCGCCTAGGGAAAAGTTCTGGGGGATCCTTCACGAGACGAGCCCGTCGGGGGTCACCGTACGGGGTCTCGCTCTCGACGCCTTCGAAAGCTGGATGCGCGAGATCGCCCGCGGGGCAACGTCTTCGTCGTTCCCGGCGACGGTCTTCTTTCCGCTACACCGCGTGGAACGGATCTTCGCGGACGAGACTTCGGGAGAGATCGAGTCGTACGGGGAGAGGTTTCGATCGGTAGTCGGAGAGGACGCGAGGGATTATTTGAAATAGCGAAGCCGGTGCGCCTCCGCTCCACTCGTTACTTCAGGATGAACACGACGTTCCTGACGAAATACTCCTGCACCGTCAGGCTCCGGTCCCGCAGCAGCTTGGCCTGCGCCGGGGTCATCTCGAAGTTGCCGGCGTGCTCGCCCGAGGTAGCGGTCAGGATGATTTCGACCGACGTCGGACGTCCCCGCTCCGCGGTCTCCGTTATGGCGCGCGCCGACGCGGAAAGCGTGTTGAAGACCGCCTGCTCGGAGTTTGCGGTCGCGAGGAGCCGCGTCTTTCCGTGGTTATTCGCGAGCCGGAACTGAGTGATCCCCGTCTCCTCGAAAATGCGGGCGAAGCTTGCCTCAACCACAGGATCGACCGAGCCGGACGTCTCCGGGGCCGTTCCCACCGAGCGGGCGTTGGCGAGCGGAGCGCCCGGTGTCGGGAGCCCGAGACGGTCCCTCCGCTGACGGACGAGCGCCTCGAGGGTGCTCTTGGACTGCGCAACGGGGGTCGGGGCCTGGAATACTTTCTCCTGCGGCGCCTCGAGCGCGATGACGTTTCCGAAGTTTTCCTTGTTGTACTTCTCCGTCCCGGGCACGTCGATCTTATCGAGGTCAATCTGGGTCACGGTGCCGTTCTCGAGGGTGATGATCGCGCGCGTACCCTTGACTGTGTAGGGCGCCCGCGCGAACACGAGCGAGCCGTCCTTCAGTTTGACGACGAACGCGAACGCGGACGACGCGAGAAGAAAAAGCGCCAAGAAAACGAGCAGAACGGGACGAAAGATGCGCTCGAAAGGGGCGCGCTTCGATTGACAGGGCGTTTCCACTTACAAATGATAACACCCGATGCTGATCGTCATGGACTCCGCTGCCACCACGGAGGACGTCCGCCGAGTCGTCGACGCGGTCGAAGGTCTGGGTCTCCAGGCGCACGCGATCCCGGGTGCGCAGCGAACGGCAATTGGTGTCACCGGAAACCGCGGCTCCGTCGAATCTGCGTCATTCGAGAACTTGCCCGGCGTCGCCGAAGTGATCCGGGTCACCGCCCCGTACAAGCTCGTCTCGCGCGAGGCGAAGCGTGAGGACACGGTCGTCTCGATCGGCGGCGTGCCGGTCGGCGGGCCGCGGGTCGCGGTCGTCGCGGGCCCGTGCGCGGTCGAGTCCGAAAGGCAGGCTCTCGACATCGCGCGGGAAGTCTGCGCCGCGGGAGCGACGCTCTACCGTGGCGGAGCGTTCAAGCCGCGCACGTCGCCGTACTCCTTTCAGGGGCTGGGCGAGGCGGGATTGAAGATCCTCGCGAAAGTTCGCGAGGAGACGGGTCTTCCGATCGTCACGGAAGTCCTCGACACCGACAGCGCCGAGCTGGTTGCCGAGTACGCCGATTGCCTCCAGATCGGTGCCCGGAACATGCAGAATTTCGCTCTCCTGAAGAAGGTTGGACGCATGCGAAAGCCGGTGCTCTTGAAGCGCGGGATGTCGGCAACGATCGAAGAGTTCCTGCTCTCGGCCGAGTACCTGCTTTCCGAGGGCAACTACGAAGTCGTGCTCTGCGAGCGGGGAGTGCGGACATTCGCGAACCACACTCGAAACACCCTGGACCTCTCGGTGATCCCGTACGTCAAACGAATCTCGCATCTGCCGATTCTCGTGGACCCCTCGCACGGCACGGGCAAGCGCCTGAAGGTACTGCCGATGTCGCGGGCGGCGATCGCAGCGGGAAGCGACGGCCTCTTGATCGAGGTCCACAACCACCCCGAGGTCGCTCTCTCCGACGGGCCGCAGGCGCTCCTTCCGGAGATGTTCGAGCAGCTCATGGCCGAGGTGCGCCTGCTCGCGCCGGTCGTCGGGCGAACCGCTTGAAGGGCATTCTCGTCCTCGAGGACGGGAGCCGCTGGACGGGCGACGCCATCGGGCGGCCGGGGACGTCGTTCGGTGAGATCGTATTCAACACCGCGATGAGCGGCTACCAGGAGATCCTGACCGACCCATCCTACGCGGGACAGATCGTCGTGATGACCGCAGCGCACGTGGGCAACTACGGGGTGCGCGCTTCGGAGGCGGAGTCGGACCGAGTTCACGTCGCCGGATTCGTCGCCCGAGACTTCCCGGAGCGCTGGAGCGGCGCGGGGGGGGAGGAGAGCCTCGCCGATTACCTCGATCGCGAGGGAGTCGTCGGGCTGCACGGCCTCGACACCCGCGCGCTCGTGCGGCGCATCCGCTCGGAAGGGGCGATGCGCGCCGGCGTCTCGACGGAGATCGGCGATTCGGAGGAACTGCTCGCGCGCGTCCGCGAGTCCCCGCCGATGAGCGGGAGCGATCTGGCCCTCTCCGTCTCTCCGGCAGCGACGTCCGAATTCGCTCCGAGAGGAATGCGCGAGCTGTTTCGAGTCGCCGCGATCGACTACGGCATGAAGAGGAACATCGTCCGGCTCCTGACGACGGCCGGCTGCCGTGTGAAGGTCTATCCGGCGATCGCCCCGGCCGAGCGCGTCCTCGAGGATGATCCGGACGGCATCTTTCTCTCCAACGGGCCGGGCGACCCGTCCGCTCTGCCCGGGCCGGTCCGAACGATCGAAAGGCTCGTGCCGCAGAAGCCGATCTTCGGGATCTGCCTCGGGCACCAGCTCCTCGGTCTCGCTCTCGGCGGCACGACGTTCAAGCTCAAGTTCGGTCATCGCGGCGCGAACCATCCGGTCCAGGACGTCGGAACCGGAGCCGTCGCGATCACCTCCCAGAATCACGGCTTCGCGGTGGAGGCATCCACTCTCTCCACGGAAGTCGAGGCGACGCACGTCAACTTGAACGACCACACCCTCGAAGGCTTTCGCCATCGGACGCTTCCGATTCTCGCTGCGCAGTTCCATCCCGAAGCTTCGCCCGGCCCTCACGACGCGAACGTGCTCTTCGAACGGTTCATCGGCGAGATGGAGAAGAGGCGCCTCCGGGAGGCGCGGTGAAAACGCTCGCCCTGGAGGTCGCCCTTGCGTATCTCCGGGCGCGGTCGTCCCGGCTGGTGTCGTCGGTCTCTCTCCTCTCGATCGCCGGGATCGGCCTGGGCGTCGCCGCCCTGGTCGTGGCGATGGGACTCCTGTCCGGCTACCAGCGGGAGATCCGCGAGAACCTGATCGGCGCGAACGCCGAGGTGGTGCTCTTCCCGCTGTCGACCGCGGCCGAAGCGGATCCGTCCGTCGCGGAGCGCCGGGTCGCATCCGTCCGGCGGGTCCGCGCGACCGCGCCGGTCGTCTACCAGTCGGGCCTCGCGTCCTCCGCCGCCACGCCGGACGGCACGGACGTCGTCCTGAAGGGGATCGAGCCGTCGAGTGAGCGGCGGGTGTCGAAGCTCGACGCCTATCTGCCCGATGCCGACCGGATCTTCACGCCGGCCTCCGCGGCGTCCCTACCGGGCGCCGCGATCGGAGTCGAGCTGGCGCGTCTTCTGGACGTGCGCGAGGGGGACGCGATCGTCCTCTCGGTGCCGGACAACACGCCGGGCGGTTCCGTGCTCGTCGCACGAAGCGCGCCCGTCCGGGTCGCCCGGATCTTCCGCACGAACTTCTACGAGTCCGATTCCGGCCTGGTCTTCCTGAACCGCGAGGTCCTGCGGAAGCTCGCTCACATGGAGGGAAAGGCCAACGTAATCGAGATCAAGCTCGACACGATTCGCGATACCGAGGGGGCGGCGCACGCGATCGGTAAGGCGGCGGGGAGGGAGTTCTCCGTCACGGACTGGAGGTCGCTCAACACCGGGCTCTTTTCCGCGCTCCGAATCCAGCAGACGACCCTGTTCTTCGTCATCGGGCTGATCGTCGCGGTGTCGACGTTCAACATCGTCGCGACTCTCGTGATGACCGTGAAGGAAAAGAAGCGCGACATCGGGGTGTTGACCGCTCTCGGCGCGGAGGCGAGCTTCTTCTCGAGGGTCTTCCTCCTGCTCGGAGGGCTTCTCGGCGGCGCGGGAGTCCTGGCAGGAATCGCGTTCGGCGCGCTCGTGTGCTGGGGGATGACGGCTTTTCGGCTCCTGCGGTTTCCTCCCGGGGTGGCGGAGATCTATTTCGTCTCCTATATCCCGTTTCTCGTGCGTCCACTGGACCTCGGAGCGATCGTGAGCTTCTCGGCGCTCGTCATCTTGCTTGCCTCCTGGCTGCCGGCCCGGCGCGCGGGGCGCGTGGACGTCGCCGAAGCTCTGCGGTACGAGTAGTCGGCAGAACCGCTGCCGTATAATCGAGGCAGAGTTCCAGACGACATTTTGATCCTGGAGGGTTCCATGTCCACTCGGATGACGAAACTGGCCGTCATCGCCGGCGGACTTCTGCTCGCCGGCGTTCCTCTCGCGGCGCAGTCGTGCGGCGAATGGCTCTGGGCGAACCCGGCGCCGCAGGGGAACCTGCTCTCCGCGGTCGCGTACGGCAACGGACTTTACGTTGCGGTCGGCCGCGCCGGGACGATCCTGTCGAGCCCGGACGGCGCCGCCTGGACACAGGAGATCGCGAACCCCAAGGTGGAGCTCTTCGACGTCCTGTGGAGCGGGTCGCAGTTCATTGCGGTCGGGACGGGCGGCGCGGTTCTGACGAGCGCCGATGGCAGGCTCTGGGCGTTTCAGCGCCCGGGCACATCGGCGACGCTCAAAAAGCTCGCGTGGAACGGCGAACTCTTCGTCGCGGTCGGCGACGGGGGAGCCGTTGCGTCGAGCCCGGACGGCCGGGACTGGACGGCGCGGGTTCCCGCGACTGATTCGAACCTGCGCGACGTCGCCTGGAGCGGGCGGCAGTTCTTAGCGGTCGGGGATTACGGGGCGATCGTCGTGAGCTCGGACGGGATCTCGTGGTCCCGCGCCGTTTTCGAGATCTTCGACCAGCTCTACGCCGTGGTGTGGGACGGATCGCGCTTCGTGATCACGGGCACGTCTTTTCCGGACTTCGGGCTCGTTCTGTCCACTCCCGACGGGATCGGCTTTGCCTTCTACGGCGAGCCCCAGCACCTGTCGTTGAAGTCGCTCATCTGGACCGGGTCGGAATTCGTCTCGGTCGGGGAGTACGGGTCGATCGCGGACAGCCCGGACGCGATCCACTGGACGCAGCGAACCACGTCGACGCGCGCGGATCTGACGGATCTCGTGTGGAACGGAACCGAGTTCCTCGCCGTGGGAGGGAAGGGCGTCGTTCTGGCCAGCCCGGACGGCCGGGACTGGAGGGCACGATCGGTCGGCAATCGGAACGCCGTGGTCGACGTCGCGTGGAGCGGCTCGCGATACGTCGCAGTCGGAGCGGCAGGCACGATCCTCTCGAGCGAGAACGGTGCGAGCTGGACGACGGAGACTTCCGACGCGCGCCGGTGGCTGCTCGGGGTGGCGTTCGGCGCTTCGCGCTTCGTCGCGGTCGGCGAAGAGGGAACGATCCTGACGAGCGAGGACGGAAGCTCGTGGACGCGGCGCGACTCCGGGACCAAGGAAATCCTCTACGACGTCGGCTGGAACGGCTCGCGGTTCCTCGCGGTCGGAAGCGCCGGGACGGTGATCGCGAGCGGGGACGGCGTGACGTGGTCCGCCCCCCTCCGGGTCCACTCGAACTCGCTCCATCAGGTGCTCTGGAACGGCGCGCGCTGGATCGCGGTCGGCGGAGACTTCGCGCGGCTCGTCTTCACGAGCGAGGACGGTGCGACGTGGACGAAGCAGCTGGCGTTGACCGGCGGCGGGTTGAACGACGTCGCCTGGGACGGGCTGCGGCTCGTCGCCGTGGGGCAGGGCGGCGTCGTCTCTACGAGCCCGGACGGTCTCTCCTGGACGGAAGGAAGCGCCGGGACGGAGCGGAATCTCTTCTCGGTCGCCTGGAGCGGATCGCGTTTCGTCGCGGTCGGCGGGAGCGGCGTGCGCGCGGAGAGCCCGGACGGAGTCACCTGGACTCTGCGCGACTCCGGAACTGAGAACGACCTGTACGGCGTGCGGTTCGCGGGCGGGAATCTGTTCGCCCTGGGGAAGGCGGGGACGGTGCTGCGCGAGGGCTGCGCGAGCGCGAAAAACGTGCGGATCTCGCGCGTGCGCGGGTGGCGGTAGAGAAGACCCGAGCTTAGTCCGGCCCTTGACCCCGGTCCTTTCCAAGAGGGAGAGGGTGTTCTGTTTTGGCCGCTTATACTTCGGCCGCGGCGTCTCGATGCCCAAGCGAACGGACATCCAAAAGATCCTCGTGATCGGATCGGGCCCGATCGTCATCGGGCAGGCCTGCGAGTTCGACTATTCGGGCACGCAGGCGGTGCGCGCGCTGCGCCGCGAGGGCTACCGGGTCGTCCTCGTCAACTCGAACCCGGCGACGATCATGACCGACCCGGAGCTCGCGGACGCCACTTACATCGAGCCACTCACGGTGCCTTTCCTCGAGCGAATCATCGAAAAAGAACGGCCCGACGCCCTCCTCCCGACGGTCGGCGGACAGACCGGTTTGAATCTCTCGCTCGCTCTCGCCGACGCGGGGATCCTCGACAAGTGGTCGGTTCAGCTGATCGGCGCGAGCCGCGAGGCCGTGCGCGTCGCGGAGGACCGGGACCTCTTCAAGCAAGCGATGGTCGAGATCGGAGCGGAAGTCCCTCGCTCGGAGCGCGCGCGTAGCCTCGAGGACGCCCTACGGATCGCCCGTGAGATCGGCCTGCCGCTGGTGATTCGCCCTTCCTTCACTCTGGGCGGCTCGGGCGGCGGGGCGGCGCGCACGTCCGACGAGTTCCGCGCGATCGTCCGCCATGGCCTCGCCGAGTCTCCGGCCCACGAAGTCCTGATCGAGGAGTCGGTCGAAGGCTGGAAGGAGTTCGAGCTCGAAGTCATGCGCGACCACGCCGACAACGTCATCGTGGTCTGCTCGATCGAGAACTTCGACGCGATGGGCGTCCACACGGGCGACTCGATTACCGTCGCCCCGCAGATGACGCTCTCGGACCGGCAGTACCAGGAGATGCGCAACGAGGCCAAGGCGGTCATCCGCCGCGTCGGCGTGGACACGGGCGGCTCGAACATCCAGTTCGCGGTCGAGCCGAACACCGGTCGGCGCGTGGTGATCGAGATGAATCCGCGCGTGTCGCGCTCCTCGGCGCTCGCGTCGAAGGCGACCGGCTTTCCGATCGCCAAGATCGCGGCGCTCCTCGCCGTCGGTTATACCCTCGACGAGATCCCCAACGACATCACGAAAAAGACGCCGGCCTGCTTCGAACCGTCGCTCGACTACGTCGTGGTGAAGATCCCGCGCTGGGCATTCGAGAAATTCCCGAAAGCCGACCCGCGCCTGACGATCCAGATGAAATCGGTCGGCGAGGCGATGGCGATCGGGCGCACGTTCTCCGAAGCTCTCGGGAAGGCGATCCGGTCGCTCGAGATCGGGCGCGACGGCCTGGACGACGGGCGCGAGAGCGTGCCGCGCGAGGAGCTACTCTCGAAGCTCGAGGTGCCCACGTGGGAGCGGATCTTTCACGTGCGGCGCGCCTTCCTCGCCGGGATGAGCGTCGAGGAGGTCGCCGATCGGACGCGGATCGATCCCTGGTTCCTCGACGCGATCCGGAAGATGGTTCGCGAGGAGAGATGTCTCGCCGGAAAATCCCCGGCGACGCTCTCCCGGGAAGACGTCCGGAGGTGCAAGCGCCTCGGACTCTCCGACGCCGGGATCGGGCGCGCGATGGGATGCGGCGAAGCGGCGGTCCGCGCGCGCCGGCGGGAGCTCGGCGTCCTCCCCGTGTCCAAGACGATCGACACCTGCGCGGCGGAGTTCGAAGCGTACACGCCCTATTTCTACTCGACGTACGAGGATGAGAACGAATCCCTTCGCACCGAAAAGCGCAAGGTGGTGATCCTGGGGGGCGGCCCGAACCGGATCGGTCAGGGGATCGAGTTCGACTACTGCTGCGTGCACGCCTGTTACGCCCTCGCCGACGCCGGCTACGAAACCGTGATGATCAACTGCAACCCGGAGACGGTATCGACCGACTACGACACGTCCGACCGCCTCTACTTCGAGCCGCTGACGTTCGAGGACGTCTCCGCGGTCCTCGACAACGAGAAGCCGGACGGGGTGCTCGTCCAGTTCGGCGGCCAGACGCCGCTCGCGCTCGCGCGCCCGCTCGAAGAGGCCGGGTACCCGATCTGGGGGACGTCGCCCGACTCGATCGACCTCGCGGAGGATCGCGGCCGGTTCGGAAGGTTGCTCGACGATCTCGGCCTGAGGGCGCCGGCCCACGGCGAGGCGCGGACTGCCGGGGAGGCTCTCGTGGTCGCGCGCGAAATCGGGTATCCGCTCGTGGTCCGCCCCTCCTACGTGCTGGGCGGCCGCGCCATGGCGGTCGTATTCGACGACGGCCACCTCGCTTCCTATATGGAGCGCGCGGTCGAGGCCGCGCCGGACCACCCCGTCCTGATCGACCGGTTCTTGGACGACGCGTTCGAGTTCGACGTCGATGCCCTCTCCGACGGCAAGACGACGTGGATCGGCGGAATCCAGGAGCACATCGAGAAGGCGGGGATCCACTCGGGGGACTCCTTCTCGGTCCTGCCGGCATGGAAGGTCACCTCCGAGAAGCTCCGCGAGATGGCGCAAGCGACGCGCCGGCTCGCCACGGCCCTCGCGGTCAAGGGGCTGATGAACATCCAGTTCGCTGTCCAGCAGGACGTCCTCTACGTCCTCGAGGTCAACCCCCGCGCCTCGCGCACCGTCCCCTTCGTCTCGAAGGCCATCGGCGTGCCGATGGCGCGTTTCGCGGCGCTCCTCGCGGCGGGCCGGCCGCTCGAATCGCTCGGACTTCCTCCGGAGCGGCAGCCGATCGATTTCTTCATCAAGGCGCCGGTCTTTCCGTTCCGGAAGTTCCCGGGAGAAGACGTCCTGCTCGGCCCGGAGATGAAGTCGACGGGCGAGGTCATGGGAATCTCGCCGCGTTTCGGCGACGCGTTCGCCAAGGCGTGCGAGGCGATCGGGACCCACCTGCCGCTCGAGGGGATGGCGTTTTTGACGGTCAATCCGTACGACAAGAAGACGTTGATCCCCATCGCCCGCGAGCTCGCCGACCTCGGGTTCCGCCTCTGCGCGACGGAGGGGACGAGGGAGGCGCTCGGGCAGTCGGGGCTCGAGGCGGAGCGGGTGTTCAAGGTCAACGAAGGAAGCCCCAACGCGGTGGACCGCATGGAAGCGGGGGAGATCCAGCTCGTCGTCAATACGCCGCTCGGCGGCGAGTCGCATTACGACGAGGCCGCGATCCGCGCGGCGGCGTTGCGGCTCCAGATCCCGTGCCTGACGACGCTCTCGGCCGCCGCCGCGGCTGTCGAGGGGATCCGCGCCTGGCGCGAGGAGGCGACGGGGGTCGCGGCCCTCCAGGAATACCACCGGACGTGAGCGCCGTCCTCGAAGCGGACGCCGACGTCCTCGCGCCGGCGGCGCCCCGGCCGGCGACCTCGGTTCGGCTTTTGCTCTTCTCACTCGCGGTGACCGGCAGCGGGGTCGTTCTCGCCGTTGGCTTTCCGCGCGGCGCCCCGGATCGGCTGCCGGTTCTGCTGCTCTCCCTCGCGCTGGCGTTCGACGCGGTCATTCGTCCGACCGCTGCGATCCGCGACTTCTGTTTCGCTTTTCCGGTCGCGGGCTTCGTCGCCAGCCTCTTCGGCGCCAGCGACCCGGTCGCATGGCCGGTGCTCCTCTTCGGCGGTCTGGCGGTGGGATGGACGTTTCGCTTCCTCTACGACTTCGAGAGTCTCCCGGACCCCTCCCGTCTCGATTCCCCGCTGCGATCGCTTGTCCTCGTCTGGGTCCTCGGAGCGGCGGTCGCCGTCGCAAACGCGAAGACCTGGTGGGCGCTCGTGCACCGCCTGGCCGGCCGCACGGTGAACGGCCAGGGTCTGGCGGAAGCCGCCGCCGTGCGGGAAACCATGCTCACTCTTGCGATCCTCTCCGCGGGCGCGGCGTTCTTCTTTCTGCTGCGGCGCTCCGGAGAGAGCGCGCGCGCGAGTGCGACGCGAGCCGCCCTGATCGCAACGGCGCTCTCGGCCTTCGTCGCGGCCCTTCAGGCGGCCGGCCTCGGACCGGCGGAGGCGCGACCATTCTGGAAGCTCACGGGAAGGTTGTCCGGGGGCGCGACCGACCCCAATGCGCTCGGGATCCTCTGCGGGCTCGCGATCCCGGTTCTCGTCGCGCAGGTACTCCGCCGCGACCGTCCGGGATGGGCGCTGCCGGCGCTCCTGCCGCTCCCGCTCGGCCTCGCGCTCTCCGGATCGAGGAGCGGCTTTCTGATGGCGGTCTTCGGCGGCGCCGCGGTCATCGCTCTCGCGCCGGTCGGGCGCCGTCTCCGAGCAGCCGTCGCGCTCGCCGCGATCGCGACACTCGTCGTTCTGCTCGGGACCGCGCTCGTTCGAGGCTCGCCGGGAGACGTGGGCGAGCGGCTCGGCCAGCTCTTCCGATCTTCGCTGTCGCTCGAGGACCGCGCTTCCTCGCGGCCGATCCTGTGGCGCGCCGCTCTGCAACTGTTCACCGAGTCGCCGGTCGTCGGCGGCGGACTCGGCAGTTTCTCCTGGCGGCTGCCGGACCTCGCGGGGGTGGACCGCGACCGGCTCGCTCTGCGCGACAATCCGGGGAGCGCGTACCTCCAGGCACTGGCGGAGACCGGAATCGTGGGCCTCCTCCTGACGCTCGTGTTCGTCGTAGCGCTCGGGAGGCAGGCCCTTTCGCGCGCCCGTGAGCCGGTCTCTTCCGGAGCGAGCGCGGCGGTCCTCGCCTTTCTGCTGGTCTCCGTCGTCGGCTCGCACTGGCTGGCGCCGGAGGTCGGCTTCCTGTTCTTCCTGCTTTGCGCGGGCGTCGCGTCCCGCGGAGAGCCGGATCGCAAGACCGGCGCGCGGCTGCGACTCACTCTCGGCGGCCTCGTCGCTCTCTACGCGATCCTCGCGGCGCGCGCGGTCTTCGCGACGGCCGATCCGACGGTGACGTTCCGTCATGCGAATCGGATCGGGTTCTTCGACCGCGAGATCGGGACGGGCGGCTCTTTCCGGTGGACCCGCCGGCGCTTCGCTCTCCGGGTCGGACGAGAGGCTCCGGAGCGGATCCTCCTCGCGAACTACTCGCCGGACGGCAAGCCCGTCGAGGTGACCGTTCGCGCCGACGATGGACCGGTCCTCTTCCGCCGCACGCTCGCGCCGGGCGGGGCGACGCGCCTCGCGCTCTGGGCGGGAGGGCGTCCGCGTGTCTTCCGGTTCGAGCTGTCGCGGTCGTTCGTCCCCAAGCGCCTGGGCCTTTCGGACCGCCGGGAGCTCGGCGTCGTCGCGGTGTTGGAGGAGGACCAAACAGCGAATTGACGCGCCGTTCGCCCTCGCAACCGGGACTTTCTCAGGCAAGACGATTTCGGCCATCAGTCATCGTCGCTCTGGCGGTGCTGGTGATCGCGCGGTTTGCATTTCATTCTTTTTGGGTTCCCGTTTTCGAAGGGCCCGATGAGCCTTTTCATCTCGGTCGAATCCTTGCCTTTCGCGACTTGCCCTTTCGACAAGCATTCCGCGGCGGGCCACTCTCACCGGCAATCGTGTCCGCGGTCGAAGCTCACCCGTGCGGACCGGATCTCCATCGGGCATTCGGATGTCCTCTCTTCAATGGCCGGGGGGCAGCATTCAACGTTCTCGAGCAGGTCACATCTCCGCCCGCGATTCGAACTGTTGAGAACTACGAGAACCAGCAGCCGCCTCTCTACTACATGGCCTGCGGCCTTCCCTATCGACTGATCTCGACCTCCTCCGCTGAAATTGGGGATCGCACAGAGCGGGACCTCCTCTTGTTCCGCCTTCTCTCCGTTGCGTTGATTTCGGCCGCCTTGCTGTGGCCATGCCGGCTCATTTCGATTGGTTGGTCGAGCGATTTTCAAGTTGTGATGCTGATGGTTCTGTTCCTGCCCGGAGCTGCGGAGGCTCTAGCTCGCTGCTCCAATGACTCCGCCATTTTTCTCTGGTCCGCCCTGATCGTTCTGTCCTTGAAAAGGAATGCACCTGCGAAGTTCATCCTGGCGCTCCTGGCGCTGGGACCTCTCCTCAAACTGACGGCATTTCCTGTCGTCGTAATGTCCGTTGTCCGGTTGTGGAAGCAGAGGGGTGCACGACTTGGTCTTATGGCGATGTCTGCGAGCCTTCTCGTGGTGCCCTTCCAGCTCCTTCGCGGGTGGCATGGAGGTGGGACCTACGATGTCAATCGGGCGCTTCTTGATCTCGACGGCTCCGCGGTTGCTATGTTGCGAGGCCTGTTTCGGTCGGCCTACACGATAGCGAAGACGGTCTTCTGGGTTGGTGGTTGGAGCTTCTTTCGAGCTCCACAGCCGCTCGTCCTCGGCTGGTTTCTTCTTCTCTTCCTCGTGTTGCTTTCCCTTCGAGTCCGGCGTGATTGGCGGCGGATCGTTCCCCATTCTCTTCGCGCTCTCACTGTCGCGGCCGGAGTGCTCGTCGTGGTGATCGCGAATCGGAGAATCTTCGCGGATTGGGGGGGCGTCGGCGGCTGGTACTTCTGGAGCTGGCTTCCCTGGCTGGCAGTGGCCGCGGCGGAGGCCTTCCGGATCTCTCAACGAGCAGGGCGAGCGTTGCTTGCCGTGGAAGCGGCGTTTGTCGTCGCTGCAAACGTCTTTTATTTCGCCGCGGCTTGCAAGGTTTACGGCTGAAGGTCCTTTCGATCGATCGCAGCTCCCCGCGGATAGCGCCGGACCCGCTCCCGGTGCGTGGCGAGGCGGGACTTCACGTCCTCCATTCGGTCGCCGCCGGTCGATTCGAGCAGCGCGTCGGCGAGCACGAACGCGAGCATCGCCTCGGCGATGACGCCGCACGCGGGGACCGCGGTGACGTCGCTTCTCTCGTAGGCCGAACGCGCGGTCTCGCCGGTCGCGAGATCCACGGAGTCGAGTCCCCTGGCGAGCGTCGAGAGCGGCTTCATGTAGACGACCGCGATCACTTCTTCGCCGTTTGTCACGCCGGCCTCGAGACCTCCGGCGCGATTGCTCCGCCTGCGGAGGTTTCCATCGTGCCCCTTCTCGATCTCGTCGTGCGCGAGCGAACCGGGTCCGCGCGAGGCTTCGATCGAAGACCCGAGCTCGACCGCCTTGACGGCGGGAATCGAGAGGAGTGCCGCTCCGATGCGGGAGTCGAGCTTGCGGTCCCATGACGCGTACGACCCGAGACCCGCCGGCACGCCCCGCGCGCCCACGAGGATCGAGCCGCCCAGCGTATCGCCCGCGCGCTTGGCGGCGTCGACCGCCTCGACCATCCTTTTCTCGATCGAGGCGTCGATCGCGCGCAGCGGCGACTCCTCGCGGACCTTCCCGAGCGCCTCGAAGGATCGGGGAGATCTCCCATCGATGATCGAGCCCAGAGAGAGAACGCCGCTCCGGACCTCGATCCCGCATTCGGTGAGAAGCAGCTTGCACACCGCGCCCGCCGCGACGCGGGCCGCCGACTCCCGCGCCGACGCTCGCTCGAGAACGTTCCTGAGGTCTTCCGCGCCATACTTCATTCCGCCGGCGAGGTCCGCGTGGCCGGGGCGCGGACGGGTGAGGCGCCGCTCCGCTTGCGCGGCCGGGTCGTTCTCGAGCGGATCCATGACCTTCGACCAGTTCGCGAAGTCGCGGTTCTCGATTCCGATCGCGATGGGCGAGCCCAGTGTGACGCCGCCGCGAACTCCGCCCTCGAAGAGCGCCCGGTCGCTCTCGATCTTCATCCGCCCGCCGCGGCCGTATCCGTGCTGGCGGCGCGCGAGGTCGCGGTCGACGAAGTCGGGATCGATCCGAAGGCCGGCGGGGATGCCCTCGAGGATCGCGGTCAGACGCGGACCGTGGGATTCGCCGGCGGTCAGGAGTCTCAAAGGCATTCGCGAAATCCTGTCACAAAGGAGCTGCAGGCCCAGCAGTTAGACTCCAATGTGGCAAGTGGAGACCTGGCCCTGAATGTGGCAAGTGGAGACCTGACCCCATTAAGAAATACGTCCTCAAGACGCCGGTCGGGACGAAGAGCTACCGGGTCGACTACGACCGGGAGTTGAACGAAGAGCAGAGGGAGGTCGTGCTCGCGGGCGGCGGGCCGATCCTCGTCATCGCGGGCGCGGGATCGGGCAAGACGCGCACCCTCGTCTACCGCGTCGCGCGGCTGATCGAATCGGGCACCGACCCGTCGCGCATCATGCTCCTGACGTTCACGAACAAGGCGGCGCGTGAGATGCTCCGGCGGGTCGAGAGCCTGCTCTCCGTCGACACGCGGCGGCTGATGGGCGGCACGTTCCACTCGGTCGGGAGCCGGTTGCTGCGGCGCTTCGGAAGCCGGGTCGGGCTCTCCCCCAACTTCACGATCTTGGACGAGGAAGACTCCCGCGAGATGTTCGACGCCGCGACGTCGGACTTGAAGATCCCGACGCTCGAGAAACGGTTCCCCAAGGGGGACGTCCTCTCCGACCTCCACTCCTTCACGATCAACACCGGCCGACGGTTTCCGGAAGTCCTCGCCGAGCGCGCGCCGCACTTCCTGACGCTCGAAGAGGAGATCGCGCAGGTCTTCCGGCGGTACCAGGAGCGCAAACGCACCGGCAACGCGTGCGACTACGACGATCTCTTACTCTCCTGGAGACGCCTGCTCGCGGAGGCTCCCGAAGTCGCCGCGCAGCTCGCCGCGTCCTACGATCACGTTCTCGTCGACGAGTACCAGGACACCAATCAGCTGCAGGGCGACATCGTGGACGGCATGGGGAAGATCCGCCGGAACGTCGCTGTCGTCGGCGACGACGCGCAGGCGATCTACTCGTTCCGCGGCGCTTCGTTCGCGAACATCCTGGGGTTTCCGGAGAGATATCCGGACGCGAAGGTCTTCCGCCTGACGTTGAACTACCGCTCGACGCCGGAGATCCTCGCGCTCGCCAACGCCTCGATCGCGCAAAACCAGAAACAGTTCGAGAAGGATCTGCGGGCCTGCCGCGGCGGGGGGCCGCTGCCGGCGGTCGTTCCTCTGGCCGACGTCTCCGAGCAGGCTCGGTTCATTGCCCAGCGGCTCCTCGAGTGGCACGACGAGGGGGACGCGCTCGCCGATCTCGCGGTCCTCTATCGCGCCCACTACCAGGCGCTCGAGCTCCAGATCGAGCTCACGCGCCGCGGCATCCCCTACGAGATCCGATCCGGTACGCGCTTCTTCGAGCAGCGCCATGTGAAAGACGTGCTCGCGTTTCTGAAGGTCGTCGTCAACCCGAAGGACGAGCTCTCTTGGAAGCGAGCTCTCAAGATCTTTCCCCGGATCGGGGAGCGCTCCGCCTCGGCCGTGTGGGCGTCGATCGCGGGAGCCGCCGATCCTCTGATCGCCTTCCGCTCGTTCGAGCCGACGGCCTCGTTGCCGCGCGGCGCGGACGCCGCGTTGAAGCCGTTTCGCTCCCTCGTGGGCCGTCTCGACTCGCCATCGCTGCGCTCGTCTCCCGCGGAGGCGATCCGGTTCGTGGTCGAGTCGGTCTACGGCGATTACGCGCGCGCGAAGTTCCCCAACGGAGAAGCGCGGCTGGACGACCTCGAGCAGCTCGCCCAGTTCGCGCAGAGTTACGAGTCGCTCCCGGGCTTCCTCGAGGAGGTCACGCTCTTCAACGAGCTGTCGGGCGAAGACGTCGCCGCCGGGGAGCCGTCGGACGATCGCGTCGTCCTCTCCTCCGTTCACCAGGCCAAAGGTCTCGAGTGGAGCCGGGTCGTCGTGATGTGGCTCTCGGAGGGGCGCTTTCCGAGCTATCGCGCGGCGGTGACCGAGGAGGGGCTCGAGGAGGAGCGCCGACTTTTTTACGTTGCGGTAACTCGGGCGAAGAACGAGGTCGCGCTCACGTATCCGATGCTCGCTCGCGACCGGTACGGAGTCGACGTTATCCTGGAACCCTCGCGGTTCGTCTCGGAGCTGCCCGAGGACGTCTCGGAACGCTGGACCGTGGAGCTCGAGGCGGAAGCGCCGGCGGACGAGCCGAAGAGGCCGGAGCCCGTGAACTGAGCCGCTCTCCCGCGCGGCCCCGCCTGCGCTGTGCGAAAATGATCGTGCCCGCGTATGAGAGCAGACGACCTCTACGCCGCCATCTGCCGGGAAGCCCTGGAATCCCGACAGCGCGACGTCATGTCCTTCGTGGACAACGGGATGTCCGGGATGTCGGCGCGCCTGGAGAAGACGCTCATCCGGCTTGCCGGAGGCCACTACCTCCTCGGCCTCGGCCCCTACAACGCGGGGCTCGTTCGCCTCGACTTCGAAGAGCTCCTGATCGGCCGCGAGGTGCCGGAGTTCATCGGCGTCGGGATGCCGGTTTCGGGGTTCCGCGTTTCTTCGCCTGACGCCTTTTTGAACACCGAGGTGTCCCGCCTGCACGCCAAGCTCGTGCGCCGGGTCGCCACCGACGGACCACACTACCTTCTCGTCGACATGCGCTCGACGTGCGGGACGTACTTGAACGGCGACCCTGTCCCGCAGCCCGACGATCTGGGCGGCGCATCGGAAGAGGATTGCGCGCGTCCGCTGACCTCGGGAGACTTCTTCTCGCTCGGCCCTTCGGCCGTCAATCTCTTTCTGTTCTTCCAGAAGTGACCCCTCCGGGGCGACCCGGGAAAGCGGCGGCACTCGTCGTCGGCTGCGTCGTCTCGTTCTTCGTCGCGGTCGACCTCGTGCGCTGGATCCGCCCGGCGCTCTTCTGCGACCCCGATCCCTCCTGGGCGATTCCCCGGTTTCTGCTCTGGCTCTCCCTCGCGAGCGCCGCGGTCTCTGCCGGTGGACTCGTGGCGGGCGCTTTCTTCCTCTGGACCCGCTCCTGGCTCGCCCGCGTAGCTCCCGGTCCTCTTCCGCTCTCCCGCTCGTCGATCGCGGCTGTCGCGGCGACGGCTCTCGCAGCCGGCGTCTTTCTGCGCGCGGTCTGGTTGTCGAAGTTGCCTTTTCCTTTCATGGGCGACGAGGTGAACCTGATCGGACCGACCCTCGCGCTCTCCGGGACGTGGCGGGACTTCGCCGATTCGATTCGGTCGATTCCCTTCGGAGTCCCGGATCCGCACGAGGTCATCGGCGTCCTCTATCTGCGTCTCTTCCGCGGCGTCCTTCACCTTTTCGGGCCCACCATCGCGGGGATCCGGTTCCCGTCGCTCGCGGGCGGCGTGCTCTCTCTCGTGACGGGGACTCTTCTCGGCCGCGCTCTGCTCCCTCGAGGAGGCGGCGCTCTCGCGGCGCTCGTCCTCGCCGGCCTGCGATGGCACCTGATCCTCTCTCGCATCGGCTGGCATCTGATCCTGGTCACTGCGATGGCGGACGCGGCGACGCTCTTGCTCCTTCGCTCCCGGGCGAGCGGGCGAGCTGCTCCCGCCGCTGCTGCCGGTCTGCTCCTGGGGACCGCCGCGCACTTTCACATCGCCGCGTGGGTGCCGGCGATCGCCTTGCTCGCATTTTCCGCCTGGCCGGCGCTCCGGCAGGAAGGAGCCGGTCCCCCCGTGCGCCGCCTTCTGGCCTGCGGCGCGGCGCTTCTGCTGGCTGCCGCGCCCCTGTTCCTTCTCTCCGAGGGGCGCGCCGCCGGCTACTTCGGACGCACGGCGCGCCATAACGTCTTCCTCGAGATGCGATACACGAAGTCCTTGCTGCCGCCCTTCGCCGTTGCGGCCGACTCACTCGCGGCGCCGTGGTTCCTTCCCGAACCGGCGGGGTGGATCGACCTGCCCGGCCGCTCGCGACTGGGCTGGGTCATCGGCGTGCCAGTCGCCCTCGCGCTCTCGCGCTCGCTCGTCTTTCCGCGGGAGGAGCTCTCCGCTCTCCTTCTTCTCCACGCCTCCGCCGCTCTCGCCGCCGCCGTCGTCGGCGGCCAGGCCGGACATCCACACGGATTTCGATTCGGATACTTGACGACGGTGACCGCGGTCGCCGCGGCCGCGGGCCTTCTCCAGATCATCCATCTCGTTCGTCCGCGCTTCCGTCGCGCCGCAGCGTTCGCCGCGATCGGGCTCGTCGCCTGGAGCGGCGCCGCCGGGGCGCGCGACGCGCTTCTGCGGTGGCCATCCGAGCGCTCGACCTTCGACGGCTATCACGGCGAGGACACCCTGATCGGGCGTGCCGCGGCCCGCTGGGAGAGCTCGGGTAGCGTGCTCGTCCAGCCGGGCCTCGGACGGTCGCAGGCGACGATCGACACCGTCCGCCGGTATCGGCTGGATCCGGACCGGGAAAGCGCGCCCGATTCGGCGCCCCGCCCGGGCCGACGCTCCGCTCCTCCCCTCCCGAAGCGGTTTCGCGTGGCGGCGCCGGGCACCCCCCCCGGCAGGGAGGAGCGGCTCGTCGAGCGAGTGCGCGACGGCTGGGGCCGGGAGTGGGCCGTCGTCTTCGGGCGAGCCGTCCGGGGATCGTGACCTCTCTCCTCGCCGCCGTCCGTTCCGATCGACGCGCCGCGCTCTTCGTGGGCGGCACGGTCTCCTTCGTCGTCGCCGTACGTTCCGTGGAGGCGATCCGGCCGACGCTCTTCCTCGACCCGGACCCCGCCTGGGTTCCCGCCCGTTTCCTTCTCTGGATCGGGCTTCTCTCGGCGACCGCCGCTGCCGGGGGGCTTGCCGGAGGTCTCTTCTTTCTCTGGAGTCGAAGTCGATTCGCCCCGGATGCGCCGCAGCCGCTCCCGTTCCGACGCGCGACTCTCTCTCTCGCCGCCGTCGGCGCCCTCGCGGCGGGCGCGCTCTTCCGGTTCGCCTGGCTCGACACCCTCCCGGTTCCTCTCTGGTTGGACGACGTCTCTTTGATTTCGCCGACTCTCGCGCTCGACGGAACCTGGCGCGATTTCGCAAACGCGATCCGACCCGCTCCCTACGGCGTCGCGCAGCCGTTCGGAAGCGTGGGCGTGCTCTACCTCGAGTTCTACCGGCTCTGCCTGGATCTCGCCGGGACGACCGTGTTCGGGGTGCGGTTGCCGTCCGCGCTCGCAGGCGTGGCCTCGGTGGCAACGGCGATGCTTCTCGGCCGCGCGCTCCTGCCCCGGGGCGGCGGCGCCCTCGCCGGGCTGGCTCTCGCCGGAATGCGCTGGAGCCTGATTCTGTCGCGATGGGGCTGGAACGCGATCGTGCTCGCACCCGTCCTGGACGTCGCCGCGCTCGTCCTGCTCGCGGCGCGCCGGCGGTGGAGTCTCGCTCTGGCGGCCGTCGCGGGAGTCGTCGCCGGGATCTCGACGCACATCTACCTGGCCGCCTGGGTCGGGTCGGCGGCGCTCTTTCTGCTCGCCCTGTGGCCGCCGGCGCCCGAGGAGGAGAGGCCGTGGCGGCCCTCTCTGGCGCTCGCCTTCGCGATCGGCCTCCTGGTCGTCGCAGCGCCGATTTTTTTTCTCAAGAAGGGGAGGACCTCTTCCTACTTCGCGCGGGCTTCCGACCACAACGTCGTCCTCGAGGTTCACCGGGCGCGCTCGATCCTCCCGCTTCTGGGCGTGGCGGCCGACGCGCTGGTCGCGCCCTGGTTCCTGCCGGATCCCACGCCGCGGCACGACCTTCCGGGGCACTCGCGTCTCGGCTGGATCACGGGCTCGCTCGTCGCGATCGCGCTCGCGTATGCGATCCTTCGCCCGCGGCGGGACTTTTCCGCCTTCCTGCTCGCGCACTCGGCGGCCGCCTTCGCGGCGACGGTCGCCGGCGGCCGCGCGACGGCGCCCAACGGCTACCGCTTCGGCTACCTGTCGAACGTCGCCGCCGTGGCCGCGGCGGGAGGCGCTCTCGTCCTTCTCGCGATGGTGCGGGCGCCGCGCCGCCGATCCGCCGCCATCGCCCTGGCCGGGCTTCTCGCAGTCGCGTCTCTTGCCGGCGCCCGCGATGCGATCATCCGGTGGGCCGGCTCGCGGACGACCTTCGACGATTTCTGGGGGCAGGACACGCTTCTCGCGCGCGCCGCGGCTCGGTGGGATCTCTACGGGACCGTCAAGCTCGACCTGTCGCTCGGCCAGAACCCGCTGACGATGCAGGGGGCGCGAAAATATCGATTGGATCCGTGGCGGGAACGGTTCGCCCCTGGCCGCGAGCCGAGAGGAGCGCGCGGACAGGAGCTCCGCATCGTGGCGCCGGGGAAGCCGGCCGGTCCGGGAGAGAGGCTCGTCGAAAAAGTCGGAGACGCCTGGGGAAGAGAGTGGGGCTGGATTTACGGACGGCGAATCGGAGACTTCTAGGCGACCGGGGCGGAAGTGGTTCTCGGGGCGACCGCTCGCGCGAGAACCTCGTCGTTCACTTCGAAGGCCGACGGGCGAATTTCCTGAAAGCCTTCGCGCGGATCCCAGATCCCCATCGTGCGCAACGGCGGCCGGTAGATGTGGAGCGAGACCGACCGCGCGCGCGGGATCAGGCGATGGAGAATGGTCGGGCCGGTCTCGGAGAGATCGCCTTCCGGACGCACGCGTGAGTCCGCCAGCTGCGGCAGGTCCTTGGGTACCGTGAATCGCTCCTCGACGATCGTACCGGACAGGATCACCATGCCCCCGAGGACTCCGCGGTGATCGTGGATCGGGGTGATCTGGCCCGCTTCCCAGCCGATCACCATCACCTCCCAGTCTTCCCAGAGGAGAACCGGGTGGCGGACGTAGTGATGGGGATCGAAACGAACGCGCTCGAGATAGCGGTCTGCCTCCGGCGCGAGGCAGCGGGCCAGGCTGGCGGGGGTTGGACGCTCCGCCCCGACGGCGTGCTCGGCAAGGACGTCGCGAACGATCTCGGAGAAGTTCATGGCGGGGATTTTAGCGCACGCGCGGTGCTATCGTCCCGGCCGCCTGCATGAGGATCGCTGTCGTCCCCGGCGACGGGATTGGCGTGGACGTCACGCGCGAAGCCGTAAAGGCGTTCGAGGCGATCGCCCGGCTGAGGTCATTTCCGTTCGAGCCCGTGTACTTCCCCTGGAGCGCCGATCACTACCTCGCGACAGGAGAGACAGTGCCCGCCGGCGCGTTCGACGACCTGGCGCGCAACTTCGACGCCATCTTCATGGGCGCTTTCGGCGACCCGCGCGTGCCCGACATGCGCCACGCGGCGGAGATCCTCCTCGGGGCGCGCTTCGCGCTCGACCTCTACGTCAACTACCGGCCGGTCCGATGTTTAGACGACCGGCTCTGCCCGCTGAAGGGCTTTTCTGCGTCCGACGTCGACTTCGTCGTCTTCCGGGAGAACACGGAGGGCGCCTACGTCGGCGTCGGCGGGAACTTCAAGAGGGGGACGTCCGAGGAGATCGCCGTCCAGGAGGACGTCTCGACGCGAAAGGGCGTCGAGCGGATCGTCCGCTACGCCTTCGAATACGCGCGGGCCCGCGGACGGAAACACGTGGTGATGTCCGACAAGTCGAACGCCATGCGCTTCGTCGGCGACCTGTGGCAGCGGGCCTTCTTCGAGGTCGCGCGCGAGTATCCGGACGTCGAGTCCTCCCATCTCTACATCGACGCCCTCTGCATGCAGATGGTCAAGGACCCCCGGCAGTTCGATGTCGTGGTGACCAACAACATGTTCGGGGACATCGTGACCGATCTCGGCGCCGCGCTCCAGGGCGGACTCGGCATGGCCGCATCGGGAAACATTCATCCCGGGAGGGTGTCCATGTTCGAGCCGGTCCACGGCTCGGCGCCCAAGTACGCGGGCACCGGCCGGGCAAACCCGTTCGGCGCCATCCTGACGGCCGCGCTCCTGCTCGAGCATCTCGGCCATTCGACCGAAGCCGCAGCTCTCGAGGCGGCCGTCGCCCGGTGCGTCCGGGAAGGCCGCGCGACGGCAGACGCGGGGGGCTCGCTTTCGACCTCGGCCGCCGGGGACGCGGTCTGCGAAAGAATCGAGTTCGATTGATGGTGCCGGGCTTGGTAGAATCGAGCCACAAAGGAGAACAAGCAATGGGGATTCTGACTCGCCGCCGTTACGGGATGACGCTCCCCGCCGTTCTGGCTCTCGCGCTCGTCGCCTCGCCGGCTCTCGGCAAGGCCAAGAACTTCCTCGACTCCGACGATGCGAAGGAAGCCAACGAGCCCGCGAAGTTCCTGCCCGACTACGACAAGCTCACGAAGGGCAAGGACGCCGACTGGGTGTATTTCCCGGAGGGGGGCTTGAAGAAGTACAAGACCGTCTCGGTGAAGGAATTCGTCGAGAACGGAAGGGGCCGCGAGGCGCGGGAGGCCGCGCGCGCGGGCAAGGAATACATGGAGCAGTGGCTCGAGAAGGCCGGCTACAAGGTCACCGACAAGGGCGCGGAGTTGACGGTCGAGGGCAACGTGTTCAACGCCTGGCAGCCGGGGACCGGAGCGCGGATCTGGGGCGGCTGGATGGCGAATCCGGGGGTTGGCGTGGAAGTGCTCCTCAAGGACTCGAGCGGAAAGATCGTCGGAGAGGTCCGTCACAAGAACCGCGGCTCCTCGATCGAAGACGCCGTCGAGAATGCCCTGGAGGAAGTCTCCAAGGCGATCGGAGACGGCCGGTAGCCATCCCCTGCCCCCGCGGGAGAGGGCCGCGGTTCGGGTGCCCGAGTCGGGAACCCTCTGGTGACAATGAACTTGTCCGCCTGGCGGGCTCCCGTGTGACAGGGGCCCGCCTTTTGCTGTTCCGAGCGTGGTAGCGTAATTTTTCGCAACCGGAGGAGAAGGCAAGATTCCCGACCCGAACCAGGCCGTCACGCTTCCCGATGCGGGCTTTACAGCCCTTTTCGGCATCGCCGACGAGAACCTGAGGGCCATCGAGGAAGCCTTCTCCGTGCGGCTCGCCGCTCGCGGGAACGAGGTTTCCGTCGTGGGAGCGGGCGAGGGGGAGGACGCAGCCCGCCGGCTCTTGAGCGCCTTCTCCGATCTCGCCGCCATGGGATATCCCTTGAAAGGAAGCGACGTCGCGACCGCAATCCGGGTCCTGAAGGAAAACCCCGCGGCCTCCATCGTCGAGTTCTTTACCGAGAGCCCGTTCGGCCCCTCGTTGCGGTCGGTCGTGTCCGCTCGCAACAACAAGCAGCGCCTCTACGTGCAGACGATCGACCGGCACGACCTCGTCTTCGCCATCGGGCCGGCCGGGACCGGGAAAACCTATCTTGCGGTCGCGATGGCGGCCGCGGCCCTGCTCGAGAAAAAGGTCAAGCGCATCGTGCTCGCTCGGCCGGCGGTCGAAGCGGGCGAGCGCCTCGGGTTCCTGCCGGGCGACATGGTCGACAAGATCAACCCGTATCTGCGGCCTCTCTACGATGCCCTCTACGACATCCTGGGTTACGAGAGAACCGCGAAGCTGCTCGAGCGGGGCGTCATCGAAATTGCTCCGATCGCCTTCATGCGCGGCCGGACCTTGAACGACGCCTTCATCATTCTGGACGAAGCGCAGAACACGACGTCCGAGCAGATGAAGATGTTTCTGACGCGCATCGGATTCGGATCGAAGGCCGTGGTCACCGGCGACGTCACCCAGGTGGACCTGCCGCAGGGCAAGACCTCGGGACTGCGAGAGGCGCACCAGATCCTTTCGCGGATCGAGGGGATCCGGTTCGTCATCTTCGACGAGCGCGACGTCGTCCGTCATCCGCTCGTGCAGTCGATCATCTCGGCCTATGACGCTCTCGACCGGGAGCGCGAATCGGCCGTCGCCCGCCCGGCCTCCGGCCGCTGATCCGTTTCAATGCGGAGTCAGGTCTTCACGAGCTACCTCAAACGACCGTTGAGCTGGACGGTTCTTGCCACTTTGCAACGCAAAGTGGCAAGTGGAGACCTGACCCCGCATGTGGCAAGTGGAGACCTGACCCCGTGAACACGTTCCGAAGGCGGCGGGCGCTCGCCCGGGAGACCGGCGTTGAGCCGATGCACCGGCGGTTTCTCTCGCCATGGTTCTGGGGCACCCTGTACGTCCTCCTCACGACCTTCTCCTTCGCGCCGACGCTCACCTTCCGAAAGGCTCCGGTCCGTCCCGGGTCGATCGCCACGCGGGATGTCGTCGCGCCGCGGGACTTGATCGTGTCCGATCCCGAGGCAACCGCTCGCCGACGTCTGGACGCCGCAGCGGAAGTGCTTCCCGTCTACGACTTCGACGCCGCGGCCCCGGCTCGCTTCGAAAAGGAGCTCCGCGAGTCCTTCGTGCGGGCGCGCGTCGCGCTCGGGAAGAGCCGATCCCGGGAAATCTCGCAGGAGATCCGCGACGCCTTCCATCTGCCGATCGGCGACGAGGCGCTGTCGGCGCTCGCCCGGCTCGGCTTCTCGAACGCTCTCGAGGACCGCCTGGTCGCGATCGGGCTCGAGCTCTACCGCAACGGGATCGTGGACAACCGGGAGCTGTTCGTCGAGCAGCGGGGGGGCATTCTCCTTCGCGACACCTCGACCGGACGCGAGCACAGGCGGCGGGATACGCCGGCCGCCGTCGAGTACGGTTCGGAGGCCAAGTCGGACGTGTCGCTGCGTCTGGCCGAGACGCCGCTCCGGGAAGCGGAGAGGGCGGAGGTCGCCGCTTTTCTGGCGGCTTCTCTCCGCCCGAGCCTGACGTTCAACTCGACGATGACGGCGCAACGGCGGGACGAAGCTTCCCGCGGCGTCGAGAGCGTCTTCACGAAGATTCCGCGGGGGAAAGTGATCGTCCGGGCCGGCGACGAGATCACTCCGCGCACCTCGGTGTGGGTGGCCGCGGTCCGCGCATCAGTCTCCGATCCTTCCTCGTGGTTCAAGGTCGCCGGAATTCTCATCCTGCAATCCCTCGCGGCGACGGCCTTCTGGCTGGATGCCCGCCGCTACATCCGCCGGAGGCGGGAGCGTCCGCCCGACACGATTTACGCATCGGTCGTTTGCGCGGGGATCCTTTTCGCCCTTCTGCTGCGCGGATCCTTCGTGCTCGCGCAGGGTTTCTCGGCGAGCTTCGAGGGCCCCGCGACGGCGGCCGCGACGTATTACGCGCTGCCGTTCGCGGCCGGGCCGATCGTGGCGGGCCTCGTGTCCGGGATGGGTCCCGCGCTCCTCTTCGCCGCGGCGAACGCGGTCGGGGCCGGCGTGCTCATGGGTCAGAGCTTCCCGTTCGCGCTCTTCGCGCTCGTGGGCTCGCTCGCGGGGATCTTCGCGTCCGGCCGGATGCGGGCCCGAACCGTCCTGCTCGCAATGGGAGGATTCGTGGCGGCGGCCAACCTCGTCTCGATCGCCGCGATTCAGTTTCTGAACCCCGAGCCGCTCCGATGGACCTTCGCTTTGGACGTCCTGGGCGGACTCGTCGGAGGCCTCCTCGTCTCGGCCACCGTCGGGCTTTTTCTGCCGGTCTTCGAGCACTTCTTTCACGTCACGACCGACATCCGCCTGCTCGAGCTATCGAACCAGAACCTTCCCCTGCTGCGGAGCCTGGCTCTCGAGGCGCCCGGAACCTACCAGCACTCCCTGATGGTCGGACACCTCGCGGAAGCGGCGGCGGAACCGGTCGGGGCGGACGCTCTGCTCGCGCGGGTATCCGGCTACTACCACGACATCGGCAAGACCAAGATGCCGATCTACTTCATCGAGAACCAGACGAAGGGCTTCAACCGCCACGATCGGCTCGAGCCTTCGATGAGCGCGCTCATCATCTCGGCGCACGTCAAGGAAGGTGTCGAGATGGCGAAGAAAGCCAGGCTGCCGGAGCCGATCGTCGCCGCGATCCGGGAGCATCACGGGACGAAGCTGATCCGTTACTTTTACCAGAAAGCTCTGACGAAAGCGGAGCCGGGGGCAAACGCGGTGCCGGAGACGGAATACCGCCACTCCGGACCCAAGCCGGGGACACGCATCACCGCGATCCTGATGATCGCCGACGCCGTCGAAGCGGCGTCCCGGACGCTCGTCGAACCGACCCAGCCGAAGATCCGCGCGATGATTCAGGCGATCGTGGACGATTGCCTTCGCGACGGCCAGTTCGACGAATGCGACCTCACGATGCGCGACCTCGCCCTGATCGTGGACGCGCTCGAGAAAACCGTCACAACGATCTTTCACCATCGGATCGACTATCCGGGCTTCGATTTCAATCCGGAACGAACGCGGCGCAAGACCGAGTCGGCTCCGGCGTCAGCCGCAACCGGAGTGGCTGCGCGCCCGCCGGGGCCGCGGCCGGCGTAATCGCCGTGGAGCCTCCTTCGGGCGGTCCCGGCGCGAGAATGCGGAGATGGAAGTCGAGATGTGGTCCAGCGCTTCGGGCGCGCTCCCGACGGCGCGGGTCCGGCGCATCCTGTCCGGCGCGGCCGGCGCGCTCGGCGAAAAGAGTCGCGATGTCTCGGTCTTCTTCTGCGGCGACCGGCGGATGGCCGGGCTCAATCGCCGCTGGCGTCGCGGCAACGGGCCCACGGACGTCCTCGCGTTTCCCGCGGGAGAAACCGATGCGCGGTTCCTGGGGGACATCGTGATCTCGATTCCTTACGCGACGCGCCAGGCGCGCCGGCGCGGAGAGAGCCCGTCCCGAGAGATGGATCGACTTCTGTTGCACGGATATCTGCACCTGCTCGGCTACGACCACGAGACGGACCAAGGCGAAATGGAAGCGCTCGAGGAGAAGCTCCGGCGCCGGCTCGGAATCGCCGAAAGAACGCGATGATCCCGATCCTCGCGTCGGCGTTCTGTTATCTCGCGTTTCTGCTCTTCGAGAGCTTCGCGCTCGCGCTCGACCGTCTTTCTTCGATCAAGCTGCGTGGTCTTCTCGAGGAGCACCCGGAACGTGCGCGCATCCTCTCCGGCCCGGGCGAGATCGAGATCATCCGGACCACGACGAAGGTTCTCGTCCAGATCCTCCTGCTCGCCGGGCTTCTGACGGTCGTGTCGGGCTTCCACACGTTCGGGGTCGAGCCCGCATGGGCGTGGGGTGGCGGCATCTTCCTCGCGGGCTGGCTCGTCTCGGAAGTCGCGCTTCTGAAATTCGGAGGCGCCGCGGATCCGGAAAGGACCGTGGCGCGCCTGCTGCCGGTCGTCACCGCCGCGTCCTGGCTGCTGCTGCCGCTCGCGATCCCGGTCCGGAAGATCTTCAACGCTCGCGCCGCACCGAAGATCGAGACCGAGGCGACCGACCAGGAAGTCCAGGCCTACATCGACGTCGGCCGGCAGGAGGGCATCCTCGAGAAGGAAGAGGAGAAGCTCCTCCTTTCGATCGTGGATTTCGGCGACACGCGGGTGCGGGAAGTCATGACTCCCCGCACCGACATCGTCTGGATCGACGTCGCCTCTTCGCTGACCGTTCTCGCGGACCTCTTCGTCGAGTCGAAGTACTCGCGGATCCCCGTGGTGCGCGGCTCGATCGACACGGTCGTCGGAATCGTCCACGTCAAGGACACTCTCCAATCGATTCGAGCCGGCGGCTCGCGTCCGATCGCGGACCTCGTCCGGGAGGCCTATTTCGTGCCCGAGACCAAGAAAGTCTCCGAGCTCCTGCGGGAGTTCCAGAGGCGCCACCTCTGGATGGCGATCGTGGTGGACGAGTACGGCGGAGTCTCCGGGCTCGTCACGGTGGAAGACCTTCTGGAGGAGATCGTCGGAGAGATCTCCGACGAGCACGAGGACGAGCGGGAAGAAATCTCGCCGGCAGGGGAGCAGGCCTACTCCGTCTCCGGCAAAGTGAACATCGCGAAAGTGCAGGAGCTTTTCGGCCGCGGGCCCGAGGAGGAGGAGTTCACGACTCTCGGCGGCTTTCTCGCCGCGCGGCTCGGCCACATTCCGCGTCCCGGCGAGGTCCATCGCGAGGCGGAGCTCCTGTTCACGGTCGAGGAGGCGGACCGCCGCCGCGTCCACCGTGTCCGCATCGAGCCGGTCGCCGTCCCGGTCCAGCGCGAGTCTTGACCCGGTTCCGATCCGGCGAAGTCGCGGTCGTCGGGCGGCCGAACGTGGGCAAGTCCACTCTCGTGAACCGTCTTGTCGGCGAGAAAGTCGCGATCGTGTCGGACAAGCCACAGACGACGAGAAAGCGCATCCTCGGGGTCGCGCGCCGGCCGGGCGCGGAGATCGCGCTCGTGGACACGCCCGGGATCCACCGTCCCGATCACCGCATGAACGCCGCCATGCTGCGGGACGCGACCGAGGCCCTCTCGACCGCGGACCTCGTGCTTCTCGTTGTCGACGTGACGCAGGAGGGGAAAGAGGGGCGAGTGCTCGAGATGCTCGGCCGCGCGGGTGCCCCGGCGATCCTGGCGCTAAACAAGATCGACCTCGTCGGCAAGGAGCGGCTCCTGCCGATGATCGCGGAGTTCTCGCGGCGCCACGGCTTCCGCGAGATCGTCCCGATCTCCGCGAAGAGCGGAGATGGCGTCGACCGGCTCGCGGATCTCCTGGCGGCAAACCTGCCGGAGAGGGAGGCTGCCTACCCCGAAGACTTCCTCTCCGCGACCTCGGAAGCGGAGTGGGCGGCCGAGGTCATCCGCGAGAAGCTTCTGGAGCGGACGCGGCAGGAGCTGCCGTTCGCGTCGGCCGTCGTCGTGGAGCGGATGACCCGCGACGACGAGCGCGACGTCACGGTCATTTACGCGTCGATCGTCGTCGAGCGCGAGGGACAGAAGGCGATCGCGATCGGCCGCGGCGGCTCGATGATCCGGGACATCGGCACGGCGGCGCGCGCGGAGCTGGAAGGGCGATCCGGCGGCCGATATTTTCTGGACCTGAACGTGAAGGTCCGCGCCGACTGGCGCGACGACGAGCGGTTCCTGGCGAGGCTGGTGACGGACCCGGGCGACTGATCGCGCGGATTTCCTAGCCGCGCACCGCCTTCCGCACGCGCTCGGAAAGGTCGTCGAGCGACTCCGCCAGCGCCTGGCGGAGACGCTCGATCTCCGCGATCCAGTTCTCGTCGGCCTCGCGCCGCACCTGTTCTTCCAGGAGAGGCGCGAGCTGGAGCTTCAGCTCGTCCGGCTCCCGGCGCGCCTCTCCCACCTTCTCGGAGAGCGTGCGCTGCAGCTCCGAGAGATCGCGCGCGAAAGCCGACGTCTGCTCGTCCAAACGCTCGAGTCTCTCGCGCAACCGCCCGAACTCCTCGAAGAGGCTCTCGTCGGTGCCCCGGCCGCGGGAGGCTTCGGCGTCAAAACGCTCCTCGAGTGCCCGGAGACGATCCTCCATCCGGTCTTCGAGCGTTGCGACCCCCCGGGCGAACGATTCCTCCGCTTTGCCGATCCGCTGCTGCGCGCTCGCGACCGACGTCTCGGCGGCGACGGCTTGCTCTTCGAGCCGTTTTTCCAGAGTCTGCACCTTCTCCTCGAGCTCCGCGACCGCCTGAACGGGAACGGGCTCAACCGCCTCGGCGAACGGGGGCTCGAGCGGTTCCGAATCCGGCGAGGAAGCCTGAGGCTCATGGTCCACCGCCCGCTCGGCTTCGGTCGTCTCCGGAACCGAGCGAACGAGGGTCAGGGGCGGACGGCGCTCCGGGGCTTCGTCCGGCGGCGACGGGGGCTCTCCGGCGGCTTCCGGGTTTCCGGCCACCACGGCGGCGTCGGCGGGCGATCGCCCCTGAAGGCGCCTCAGCAGGTCCAAGAAAGTGAGCTTCGAGATCAGCTTGAACGTTTCCGTCACCCCCCGTCCTTCGCTGGCCACCGCGTCGATGTGCGGATACGCCGAAAAGCCGAGCGCTTCCTGCATCGCGTCGACCGACAGGATGTCGGGCAGATCCCGCTTGTTGTACTGGATCACGACCGGGATCGTCTCGACCGCGGTTCCGTTCTCGACGAGGTTTTCCTTCAGGCTCTGCCAGCTTTCGAGGTTCTTCGGCAGCATCGTCCACTGCGAGTCGGCGACGAACACGATCCCGTCGGCGCCCTTCAAGACGATCCTCCGCGTTTCGTTGAACGCCGTCTGACCGGGAACGGTCGCGAGCTGGAACCGGATCGTGTAGCCCTTGATGTCGCCGAGCTCGACGGGCAGGAGATCGAAATAGATCGTGCGGTCGGTCTCGGTCGAGAGCGCGAGGAGCTCTCCGGCCGTGCCCGGGTCCAGCCGCCGGTGAAGCACCTGGAGGTTCGTCGTCTTTCCACAGAGCCCCGGCCCGTAGTACACGATCTTCGCCGTCAGCTCGCGCGTCGACGCGTTGTAGAAGACCATGGGAGTTCCTCGCCGCCGAGCGATTGTAGCCCGGCCGCGCCAGAACGAGGGAGCGTCTTGACGATCGAAGGTCGTGCCCATAGACTCGCGCGGACTTGACCGAAGCCCTCCTCCTCAAAAAGGCAAAGATCCTCGACGCGGAGCGCATCGGCCGGATGATCGACCGGATGGCGCACGAAATAGCGGAGCGCCAGAAAGACCTCGCCGGCCTCGCGTTCGTCGGGATTCGGACGCGCGGGGTTCCGCTGGCGATGCGGCTCGCGGAGCGCCTTTCGGACCTCGTCAAGACCCCGTTTCCGGTCGGGACGCTCGACATCACTCTCTACCGGGACGATCTGTCGACCGTCGCCCCGCAGCCGCTTCTGAAGAAGACCGAGATCGAGTTCGACCTGAACGATCGCGCCGTCATCCTCTGCGACGATGTCCTCTACACCGGCCGCACTATCCGCGCGGCGCTCGACGGCGTCATCGATCTGGGTCGTCCGCGCGCGATCCGTCTGGCCGTCCTCATCGACCGGGGACACCGCGAGTTCCCGATCGAGGCGAACTACGTCGGCAAGAGCGTTCCGACGGCGCAGCGCGAGGTCATCAAGGTCATGTTTCGCGAGACCGACGCCGCCGATGAGGTCTGGATCCTGGAGAGGCCGGGGTCATAGGTAGGCTTCGGGTATCCCGGTGTCGGGCGCCAGGGATAAGGCCGATTTGATACCGGCTCGGCAAGCGATCTCCGCTCTCCGCTCCAAAGATCTCCTCGGGATCGAGCACCTCGAGGCCGAGGAAATCACGCTTCTTCTCGACACGGCCGAATCGATGCGGTCGATCGCGGAACGGCAGATCAAGAAAGTCCCGGCGCTGCGCGGGCGCATGGTGGTCAACCTCTTCTTCGAGCCGTCGACGCGGACGCGTTTCTCCTTCGAGACGGCGGAGAAGTGGCTCTCGGCGGACTCTCTCAACTTCAGCGGCGGCAGGGGCACGTCGGTCGAGAAGGGGGAATCCCTGCTCGACACGGCACGAACCCTTCAGGCGATGTCGCCCGATCTGATCGTCGTGCGGCACTCCTCGGCCGGCGTTCCCCACTTCCTGGCGAGGCATCTCGACGCAGGCGTCATCAACGCCGGCGATGGCGCACACGAGCACCCGACGCAGGCGCTTCTCGACGCGCTCACGATTCGGACCCGATTCGGGCGGCTCGAAGGGCTGCGGGTCGTCATCGCCGGCGATATCGCACACTCCCGCGTTGCTCGATCGAACGTCTTCCTCCTGTCACGGATGGGAGCGGAGGTGACGGTCTGCGGACCTCCGACGCTGCTTCCTCCCCGCGTCGAGGAGCTCGGCGCGAAAGCGACCACCGACTTCGACCGCGCCGTCGAGGGCGCCGACGTCGTGATGATGCTTCGTATGCAGCTCGAGCGGCAGAGCCACTCCCTCTTTCCTTCGAAGCGGGAGTATTTCGCGCGGTACGGGTTGACGGCGGATCGCCTGGCGCGGGCGAGCCCGGAGGCGATCGCCATGCATCCGGGCCCGATGAATCGCGGAGTCGAGATCTCGTCGGAGGTCGCCGATTCGCCGCAGTCGGTGATTCTCGAGCAGGTCGCAAACGGCGTACCTGTGCGAATGGCGGTTCTCTATCTGCTCCTGACCGGCCGGCCCTGGGAAGGGGAGCGCGAGGGGGCGTGACCCGAGATCTCCTGATCCGGGGCGGCCGGGTCGTGGACCCCGCCGCCGGGCGCGACGGCGCTTTCGATCTGGTTCTGCGCGACGGCGCGGTCGCAGCCGTGGGCGAGCGGCTCGCCGACGACGACGCCCTTGTCTTCGACGCGGCCGGACTTCTCGTCTTTCCCGGGTTCATCGATCTCCACGCCCACCTGCGCGAGCCGGGAAGCGAGGACGCCGAAACGATTGCGTCCGGCGCGGCCGCCGCGGCGGCCGGCGGCTTCACGGCGGTCTGCGCGATGCCGAACACGGATCCGGTCAACGACAACCGCACCGTGACGGCTTTCGTTGCGGCGCGGGGGAGCGAAGCCGGAGCCGCGCGTGTCTATCCCGTGGGCGCCATCACGCGCGGCCGCAGAGGCGAGGAGCTGGCGGAGTTCGGCGAGATGCGGGCGGCGGGCGCGGTCGCACTCTCCGACGACGGCGACTGGCTCCGGGATGGGGATCTCCTGCGCCGAGCGATCGAGCACGCGACGCTCTTTGGAATGCCCGTCGTCCAGCATGCGGAGGATTCCAGCCTCTCGCGGATGTCGCCGATGCACGAGGGCGCCGTCTCGACCCGGCTCGGCTTAGCCGGCCAGCCGGCGGTCGCCGAGGCTGCCGCGGTCGCGCGGGACCTCCTGATCGCGCGGCTCGCCGGAGGCAGGATCCACTTCGGTCACCTCTCGACGGCGCTCTCGATCGCTTCGATCCGCGAGGCGAAATTGCGAGGCCTCCCGGTCACCTGCGATGCGACGCCGCACCACCTGACGTTGACCGACGAAGAGGTGGCGCGATCCGGGTATTCGACCCGCTTCAAGATGAACCCGCCGCTCCGGGAGCCGGCGGACGTCGTGGCACTCGTCGAAGCCCTGGCCGACGGAACGATCGACGCGATCGCGACCGACCATGCGCCGCATCATGAAGACGAGAAGGCAGTGGAGTTCGACGCAGCTCCGTTCGGCGTCGTCGGCCTCGAGACCGCGGTCGCGGTCATCTACGACCGGCTCGTTCTCTCCGGACGGCTGGCGCTCCGCCGCTTCGTCGAGCTCTTCTCGACCGGGCCGGCGAAGGCGTTCGGTCTGCAGGGGGGAATTCTCGCGCCGGGCTCGCCGGCCGACGTCACTCTCTTCGACCCGCAATACCGGTGGACGATCGACCCGGCGAAGTTCCGCTCGCTCGGTCGTTCCACGCCTTTTGCCGGCTGGGAGCTCGTCGGGGCGCCGGCGGCCACGGTCGTCGCAGGGCGCATCGTCTGGCACCGAACCTAGAACGGGCGCCGTGCTCCTCTCGCTTTTCCTCTTTTCGATCCTCGGCCTGGCTTCGAGGAGTCCCGATCCCCCGCTCGCGCGGCGCCTCGCGATCGTTCTCCCGCAGGGTTGGGAGGCCGGGGGTCTCGAGCGGTCCATCGGGTTCGCGCGCCGGGAGGGGATCGAGATCCGCCTCGCCCGCGAAGGGGAGCGACTCGATCCCGGCTGGGAAGTGGCGCGATTCGCGGCGCCTCCGGTCCACGACGGCTTCCGAAAGCTTCTCACGAGATTTCCCTTGACGCTCGAGTCCTCCGGTTTCGTGTTCGACGGTCGGCCGTACCGCTCGGCCGGGGACGCCGTCGTCCTCTCCGACCCGGACCGACCGTCCGAGACACTCTTGCTCGGCAACTCGCGCGACGCCGCGATGCGCGCGGCGCGGTCAATTCTCTGGAACGGGAAACCCGCGCCGGGGGAATTCCGCGCCGTCTCGGGGGAGCTGTCGAAAGAAGGTCGCTTCCGGCGCGGTCGCGGGGGCGCACTCGAGATCGACCGGACCTCCGAGCGCGACCGGATCGCCGATCGGGAGCGCTTCTTTTCGGATCTCGCGAGCGAGCGGCGCGGCTCCATCGTCTGGCGCTTCCACGAGAGGGAACGCCGGGCGTTCGACCGGTGGAACCCGGTCCTCGAGCGCTTTCTCGCCGGCTCGCGGAGCCGGCCGGCGCTCACCGTCTTTCTCTACCCCGATCCCGCGGCCAAGGCCCTCTACATGGGCTCGTCGCGCCCCGCCGACGTCGCCTGGGAGGGCAGCGGCGGGCGGGTCGACGTGGACGCCTCGGCGCCCCCGGAGCCGGACCTGGTCTCACCGGTGTTCGCCGCGGCGGCGATCGGCGGCACGGAGCCGGCCCTGCAGGCAAGGCCGACGCTTCTCGCGGCGGCCGGGGCGCGGGCGTACGGGCGCTGGTGGGGTCGGGAAGTCGCTTCTTTCGCTTCCTTCCTCGAGCGCGCGGGCGTTCATCCGGGCGTCGGCGAGGTCCTCGCGGACGCTCGTGACCGCAACGACATCTCGCCCATCTGTGCCGTCGGTGCCGCCGCGTCCTGGCTGCAGGCGGGATTCCGCGAAGGAGGCGATGCGGGACTCCGGCGCGTTTTCTCCGCCGACGACGGCGATCTCACCGCGACGCTCTCTCGCTGGAGGCGGTCGGCGCTCGCGCAGCCGGTTTCGGCGCCTTCCCGCCGGGTGATGCCGTCAGGCTTCCTGCGGGGTGTGTCGTATGCGATGACCAACTCCGTCGAAGGTTCCTACGCGTCGCCTCGATCTCGCGAAACGCTCGGACGCCTTTCGGGCATGGCTGTGAACTCCATTTCGATCATGCCTTACGGATTTTCCCGGACCGAGCGGTCGCCAGTGCTCGAGTTCGTCCACCGCAGCCCGCGGGGCGAGACGGACGAAGGGACGATGCGCGCCGTCTCCGACGCCCGATCTCTCGGGATGACGGCGATGGTCAAGCCCCAGCTCTGGGTCGGCGGGGGAGCGTTCGTCGGATCGATCGCCATGGAAACGCCGGCGGATTGGGCGAAGTGGTTCACGGCCTACCGCCGCTTCGCGATCCATCACGCGATCGTCGCGGAAGCATCCGGCGCGACGCTCTTCTGCATCGGCACCGAGCTCGCCGGCACGGAGGCGCGCGAGAAAGAGTGGCGCGAAACGATCGCCGCCGTTCGGCTCGCGACCGGGGCGACCCTGCTCTATGCGTCCAACTGGGCGGCCGGCGCGCCGAACATTCGATTCTGGGACGCGCTCGATGTGATCGGCGCGGACTTCTACGACCCTCTGTCCGGCGCAACCGACGCGTCCGACGCCTCGCTCGCCCAGGGCGCGCGCCGCGCGGCAGAGCCGGTCGCGAAGCTTTCCGCCTCGATCGGCAAGCCGGTGATTTTCGCCGAAGCGGGTTACCCGCCCGCGCGGAGCGCCTGGATCACGCCGCACGACGAGGAGTCGGGCCGTCCGTTCGCGCCCGAAGACGCCGCGCGATCGGTGCGCGCGGTCTTCGTGGGGCTCACCGGGCAGACCTGGTGGAAGGGAGTCTACTGGTGGAAGACGTTCTCCGACGGCCGGGACGCCGGCGCCTCCGACCGAAGCTTCAACTTTCTCGGTCGGCCGGCGGGAGAGGCGATCGCTACCGGATTCCGGCGCATGGCCGCGACCGAAGGGGGCTCGCGGTGAGCACCCTCCTCGACGTCGCGGCCGACGCCGCCCGCGCGGGGGGCGAAATCCTCGAGGGCTACTGGCGGAGCCTCCCGCGAGGCGCGATCTCCGAGAAGAAGAAGAACGATTTCGTGACGCGCGCCGACAAGGAGAGCGAAGAGATCATCGCGGCGCGGATCCGGGAGCGCTTTCCCCGCGACGGCTTTCTGGGCGAGGAGGGGGGCCGGCGCGGCGACGGAGAAGAGGCGCGGATCTGGATCGTCGACCCCTTGGACGGCACGACGAACTTCATCGCGGGCTTTCCGTTCTGGTGCGTGTCGGTGGCGGCGCGCGAGAAGGGGAAAATCGTGGCGGGCGTCGTGTGGGATCCGCTGCGCGCCGAGCTGTACGCCGCGGAGCGAGGCGGCGGCGCCTTCCGGAACGGAGAGCGGTTGCGGGTGACGAAGCAGCCGAACTTGGACGGCGCGTTTCTCGCGACTGGGTTTCCATTCCGTTCAAAGGAGCGGATCGATCTCTACCTGGCCCTGTTTCGAGCCCTCTTCCTGCGTGCCCGCGCGATCCGGAGGGCGGGCTCCGCGGCGCTCGACCTCGCGAACGTCGCCGCTGGCGTCTTCGATGGATTCTTCGAGTTCCAGCTGTCGATCTGGGACATCGCGGCCGGATCCCTGCTGATCGAGGAAGCGGGAGGCCGCGTCACCGACTTCAACGGCCTCCGAAACCACTGGCGGAGCGGGAACGTGGTGGCGGGCACGGTCGGAGTCGCGGAGGAAATCGTGGAGACAGCCGCGAAGCTGTTCTCGGACGCGGAAATCTGATTAACCGGCCAGCAGGACCGGAACCGTCGCCGCTCGCAAGACCCGATCGGTCGTCGAGCCGAGGACCAGCTCGACCACGCGCCCGTGCCCGTGCGCTCCCATGGCGACGAGATCCGCTCCTGCTCGGACCTCGGCGAAGATCGCCTCGTCCGGATGGCCCGTGCGGCGGACGCCCGACGCGGTGACCCGCCGGTAGCGCAGCTCTTCTTCTGCACCCGCCAGCCGCGTCTGTCCCTCCCGTTCGTCGTCGTCGGCCGTCAGCACCCGGACCGGCAGCTCCAGGAGCGCGGCGAGCTCGGCGACGAGCGAAAGCGCCTTCTTCGATTTCGGAGAGCCGTCCCACGCCAGGAGAGGAGCCCGGAATTCGCGGTACTCCGCCGGGGCCACCAGCAGGGGCGTGGGCATCCGGCGGGCCAGATCATCCGCGTGCCGGCCGATCAGGTCGCGCCGGTGCACCGCGTTCGCTCCCCGGGATCCCACCGCCGCCAGCTCGCAGGCTCGCGCCTCTTCCTCGAGGATCTCCGAGACGTTGCCTTCCCGGAGTACCGGCTCGAACGGAACCTCCGCTTCTTTCGCGCGGGCCTCGAACGAAGCGACGATCGCGCCTCCGGCCGATACGAGCGCGTCCCGCAACTCTCCCGACAGGTTCAGAAACGGCTGAAAACCGACGGACCCGGAGAGATCCGCCACGACGACGCCGTCCAAAAGCGACCGGTCGACGACGTGAACTCCCCGCACCGCACCGGACGCGGCCCGCGCGATCCGGAGGGCATGGCCGAGAGCCGCCTCCGAGTGCGGAGACCCATCGAGTCCGACCGCAATCCTGGAAAAAGTCACGTGACGACGACTCCCGCGTAGCCGACCACGGAAGAAGTGTCGCCGGTCTCGTCGCCGCTGTCGCGCCGGGAGACCACCGCCGCTCCAACCGCTTCGAGCGCCCTCGCCGCGAAAAGAAGAGCGGTCGCCGGAAGAAACCCGCACATCGAGATCGATTTCGCGCGGACGGTCTGGAACAGACCTTCGGGATCGAGGGCTTCGATCCGCGCGAGGGCGAGGTCGTCCTTCGCCCGTCCGACTTCCCGCGATTCGTAGTGGTTCATGTCGGACGACGCGAGCAGGATCGGCGGCACCTCCTCCTCGCGGACCAGCCGGGCGAGCGCCTCACCGACTTCGCGGCAGAGGGGGAGCGAGGGTTCGCCGAGACACACGGGCACGAGCTCGGCGTCGGGGCGCAGGACCTTCAGGAAGGGGAGCTGGACTTCCAGCGAATGCTCGCGGCGGTGCGCTTCGGGATCTTCCCGAAGGCTTCCCGCGAGCGCGAGAAGTCGATCGGCGAGCCCGCGCGCCAGCGGAACGTCCCCGAGCGGAGTCCGCCAGGCGTCGGAAGGGTCGAGCGCCGCGGGAGCGCCCCGGCCGGTGTGGTTGGGACAGAGGATCACGGCCCTTGCCGGAAGGCGCAAGCGGGCGTAGACGGCGCCGGCGACCGGCCCGGAATAGATATATCCGGCGTGCGGAACGATCGCGCCGATCGCCGGAGAGGGAGTCGGCCCGGCCGGTAGAAGGGCTTCGACGTGCCGCTCCAGCGTTTCGGGATTTGCGTCGTAGTAAAGACCCGCAGCCGCGGGATGCCGAATCGCCACGAACTCGGATCTTAGTTGACGATCAGGGTTGCTTCGGCGGCCCGGCCTGCCACGTCGACGTGGATCGTCGCGGTTCCTGCCGCGACTCCCGAGGCGATCCCGCCTCCGTTGATGGTGGCCACGGCAGGGTTGGAGGAGTGGAACTGCGCGACGGCGTTTTCCAGCCGGCTGCCGTCCGACGCGAAAGCGACCACGGCAAAGCGCTGAGAATCGCCGACCCGCACGAGCGCGGTTGCGGGATGAACCTCCAGGCGGGCGATTTCCCGGACGAGAACGACGACTTCGGCGGCGGCCTGCAGCTCCCCGACATGCGCCGTCATGCCGGCCGTTCCGTTTCCGACCGACTTGACGACTCCGTCCTGCGACACCTTTGCGACCTTCTCGTCCGACGAAGACCAGGTCGGTCGAAGGGAGACCGGTTCGTTCTTCGAGCTCTTGACGGCGGCGGTGAGCGTGAAGGTCGTTCCCGCCGGTCCGATGAGAGTTGCCTGTGCCGGAACGACCTCGATTCCCGCCGCATCCACGACCTCGACGGGCACCTGGGTCGTCAGATCGCCGGAGGTCGCGGTGACCATCGTCTTTCCGCCCCCCTTGGAGACGATGCGTCCACCGTTGTCGATCGTCGCGATTTCCGGTTTCGCGGATGCCCAGGCCAGGCGTCCGGATCCCACCACCTGACCTTTCCTGTCGAGGAGTTGCGCGGTCAGGCGCTCGCTCCGACCGATTCCATAGAGGACCACTTTGTGGGGAGAAACCTGGATCGAAGCAGGCTTGCGCGAACAGGCCGTCCCGAAGACGACAAGCAGGCAGAGCGCGGCACGCGTGAACCGGATCGCTCTCATTGGAAAAGACTTCGGAAAGGATAACACGCCGGGGATCGATCGACACTTGTTGCCCGCGGTGGGGGAAACTTCGCGTCGAGCTGCGCAACTCCTTCCCGAATGGGCTTCGACCCGAGCCCCGCGAATCTCGAGCCGGGCCATCCGGTGATCGGAAGTGATCACCGGTGAGTGAATCCGGCTAGCTCGTCCCCTGAATGGCCCGCCGGAGCTTGCGGACTCCCTCGTCCGCCTCTTCGCGCGAAAGGTTCAAAGGCGGCCGGAATCGGATCGCGCAGGCGCCGGAAGCGAGCGCCATGAGCCCGTTCTCGAGGCAGGCGGCGAGCGTCGAGTCGCGCGTTTCTTTGTCCGGCAGATCGAAGGCGATGAAGAGGCCGCGGCCGCGGGCGCCGGAGATCACCGGGAGCTCGGCCTCGAGCTCTCGCAGCCGGCCGAGGAGGTGCTCGCCGACGGACCGCGCGTTATCGATGAGATTTTCCTCCACGATGATCTCGAGGTACTTCGCGCAGCGGACCATGTCGGCGAGGTTTCCCCCCCACGTCGAGTTGATCCGCGAGGAGACGGAGAAGACGCTGTCGACGTCTTCGATCCGTCCGTTCGACGCGAAGCCGCAAACCTGGGTCTTTTTTCCAAAACAGAACAGATCGGGCTCGACGCCGGTCGGCTGCCACGCCCACATGGCGCCCGTCAGGCCCATGCCGGTCTGGACTTCGTCGAAGATGAGGAGAAACTCGAGCTCGTCGGCCAGACGGCGAAGCCTCGAGAAGAGCTCGGGACGAAAGTGGTTGTCGCCTCCCTCCCCCTGAATCGGCTCGATGATGAGCGCCGCGATGTCGCCGGGGAAGCGGAGACAGGCCTCGCGGATTTCCTGCTCGACCTTTTCTTCAGCGGCCGCCACGTCTCGCAGGACCTCCGCCGTGACGGGAAAGGAGAGCTTCGGGCAGGTCAGGCGCGGCCAGTCGAACTTCGGGAAGTACTGGGTCTTGCGGGGGTCCGCGGTGTTCGTGAGCGAGATCGAGTAGCCCGATCTCCCATGGAAGGCGTTCCGGAAATGGAGGATCTGCCTGCCGCGCTCTTCCGCGATCCCGCGGGCGAAGTTTTTTCGCACCTTCCAATCGAATGCCGTCTTGAGTGCGTTCTCGACCGCGAGCGATCCGCCTTCGACGAAGAAGAGGTGGCGATCGTGGCTGGGAGGGACTGCGAGCCGCGAGAACGTGTCGACGAATTCGGCGTACAGCGTTGTGTACGTGTCGCTGTTGGTCGGCTTTCCGAGGGCGGCCTGGAGGAGACGTTCCCGGTACTCCGGATCGGCCGTCTTCGGGTGGTTGTAACCGATCGGGTAAGTCGCAAAGTTCGTGAAGAAGTCGAGCAGCATCCGGTTGCTGCGCGCATCGTAGAGATAGGAGCCACGGCTCCGCTCGACGTCCATCACGACGTGGTAGCCGTCCACGAGAATGTGGCGCGAGAGAACGTCCAGGACGTCTTTCGGAGAAAGCTCGGTCCTCGTAACGGTCGTCATCAATACCTCGATCGGTTCAGTCAGAAGGTCTGCATTGTACGGGTTGGGGGCTTCCGCGGATAGGGGACGGGAACTCCTAGGACAGCATCGCGGCGGGGAAGTGCGTATCCTCTTCCCGCGCGCCCATGCACCGGTCTTTGCCGAGCTGCTTGGCCCGATAGAGCGCCGCGTCGGCCGACCGAAGGATCTCGTTCTTCTGCTGTTCGACGGACGCGCCCGGCGTCGCATGCGACCGGATCGAGGAAACCCCGAGCGACGCCGTCAGAACGCCGTGCAGGTTCAGGGCGGGATCGTTGAACCCGTATGGCCTCGAGAGGAACGTCGAGGCGCGGATTGCATTGCGGATCGAGTTCCCGACCTCCATCCCTTCCCGCATGTCGTTCCCCGGCAGGATGAGGACGAACTCGTCTCCTCCGTAACGGGTCAGCGTCGCACGCTCGTCCGTCACGGTCCGGCGCAGGAGATAGCCGACCTCGCGCAGGACCTGGCTGCCGGCGAGATGTCCATGCCGGTCATTGACCGACTTCAGATTGTCGAGGTCGAGGAAGATCACGCAGAGGTCGCCGCCGTCCCTCGTGATGCGGGCGAGCTCCTGCGTCAGGCGCAGGTGGAGGTAGCGCTCGTTGTAGAGACCGGTCAGCCCGTCTCGCTTGGCCACCTCGAAGGCGCGCCGTGCATCGAGAAGGTTTTGAATCGAGATCGACGCATAGTCGGCGAAGATCTCCAGCAGTCGGCGATCTTTCTCGCGGAATCCTCCCGGCCCGATCTTGTTCACGAGCTCCAAGACGCCGCAGACCGCCGCCTCGATGCGGATGGGGACGCAGACGACCGAGCGCGTCTGGAAGTCGTCGGGCAGGTCGAGCGTCGGGTAGAAGTACGGGTCCTGGAGGACATCGTCCGTCATGTAGCCCGCGCCGGTCGCGTAGACGTGGCCGACGATGCCGACGCGCGCGTTCATCCGCTTGTTCAGACGCGCCTCGGCACGCGCGCCGTACGTCGCGATGAAAACGAGGTCGTTTTCCATACGGTCGTCGGAGTTCTTGGTGATCGGGTCGTCGAGGAGAATCGAGCCCGCTTCGGAGGGAACGAATTCGTTCGCCTTCTGCAGGATCTCCCGGAGGAATCGGTCGATCTCGATTTCGCCGGTGTATGCGTAATACGCCTTGTGTCGCTCGAGAAAGTTCTCGAGCCGGCGGTTGTCGAGGGTGTGGACTTGCAGCACGATTCGTCCGGAGCCAAGCGATTTTACCATCTGATACGCTCGATTCGTGGCGCTCCTCCGAGAGCTCGATCCCGGAGAGGTTGGCTGGGCCGAACGCGTCAAACCGGCCGAGCGCCAGGCTCCCCGGGCGATCCTTTTTCACCCCGACGGAAGCCGTGAGGAGCTCCCGCTCCGGGGCTGCGCGTCCCATTTGGCCGCCAAAGGCGGCTTTCTTTACGCCGATCTGCACGCTCCGAACGAGAAGGAGCTCGACGCGCTCCAACGGGAGTTCCACTTCCATCCTCTGGCGATCGACGACGTGCGAACCCGGCACCAGCGACCAAAAATCGACATCTACGGAGACCAGTACTTCCTGGTGTTCTACCGGATCGGCCCGAGCGCCGAACACGACGGCGATTGGGTCCTCCAGGAGATCGACTTCTTCATCGGCCCGAACCTCCTGATCGTCACCCACGATTCCAGGGTGGAGCTGCTCGACAAGATCTTCGACCGATTCGGCCGGGAGGAAGGCAAGAAAGACGTCTCCGGCCTCCTCTACGACATCCTCGACACCCTCGTCGACGACTATTTCCTGTTCTTGGACGACCTGGGCGAGCGGTCCCAGCAGATCGAGGACGAGATCTTCGGGCACTACGATCAGGTCCATCTCGAGCACCTGCTGGCTTTGAAGAAAGACCTTGCCCTGCTGCGGCGGGTCGCCGCTCCCGAGCGGGACGCCGTCAACGTCCTCCTGAGAAGGGACCCGCCGATCCTCGATGCCGCGCGCATCTTCTACTTCCAGGACATCTACGACCACCTGATCCGGATCGCCGACTCGATCGATACCTACCGCGAGCTCGCGACGGGCACCCTCGATGCGTTTCTCTCGGTTCAGAACAACAAGCTCTCCGAGATCGTGCGGAAGCTCACGATCATCTCGACGATCTTTTTGCCGCTCATGTTCGTCACGAGCTTCTTCGGGATGAATTTCCGATGGCTGGCCGGCGCGGAGAAACCGCTCTTCGTCGAGGGCATGGTCTTCATGTGCGTCTTCGAAGTCGCCATCTTCTGGTTCCTGTGGTGGTGGGGGATCCTGGGGCGGCGGAGAGTCGATTGATCCCGGCGCGAAAGCGCTGGGGGCAGCATTTCCTCATCCGTTCGGAGACGGCGGTCCGCATCGTGGAAGCAGCTCGGATCGAACCCGGCGAAACGGTCATCGAGGTCGGCCCCGGCGACGGCGCCCTGACGCGTCCGCTGGCGGATCGAGCCGGCCGCCTGCTCGCGATCGAGATCGACCCCCTTCGAGCGGACGCGCTCGAGCGCGAGCTCGCGGGGCGTCTCCGAGTTCGGGTTCGCCGGGGAGACGTGCTGGAGAGGTCGTTTGCCGCCTGGCTCGGCGAAGAAGGATGGGCGCCACCCGCAGTTCTCGTGTCCAACCTGCCCTACAACGCCGCGACGCCGATCCTGCTCTCCGCGATCGAGGAGCAAGGCGCGATCTCCCGCGCGGTCGCGACCGTTCAGAAGGAGGTCGCGCGCCGCTTCGCCGCGGTCCCCGGGGCCGACGGCTACGGGTATCTCTCGGTGCGCGCCGCGGCGTCCGCCCGTGTGCGCGTTCTGTTCGACCTGCCACCCGGCGCCTTTCGTCCGCCGCCGAAGGTGACGTCGAGCGTGCTCGAGCTCGTCCCCCGGGCAGAAGGGATCGAGGCGCCGTCGCGAGGCCGCGCCCTCGCGCTCGCTTCACTCGCCTTCCGCTTCCGGCGCAAGACCCTTGCAAACGCGCTCTCCTCCGCCGCCGAACGGAGCCGCGTGGAACGCGAGCTTGCGGCCCTCGGCCGCGATCCACGCGTGCGCGCGGAAGAGCTCTCGCTCGACGACTACGTCGCGCTGGCGGAGCGACTCCACGCGCCATGACGTTCAACTCGGAAGTCTCGCTCGTCGCGCTCGGCGGTCTGGGCGAGTTCGGACGCAACGTGCTCTGGCTGTCGAGTGGCGGCTCGAACCTCGTGCTCGACGTCGGTGTTTCCTTTCCGGACGAAACTTTTCCGGGCATCGATCGGATCGCGCCCGACCTCTCGCCCCTTCGGGGAGTTCGGATCGACGCCGTCCTGCTGACCCACGGCCACGAAGATCACGTGGGGGCTCTTTCGCTCCTCTCGGAGTGGTGCGACGCCCCGGTGTACGGCCTCCCCTTCACGCTGGCGCTCGCCCGGCGCCGGCTGGAAGAGGCGGGTCTTTCCGCGGATCGACTGGTCGAGGCGCGGCGCGGAGAGACGGTCGCCGCGGGGAACTTCCGGTTCACCTTCTTCCGGGTCTCGCACTCCGTTCCGGATTCCGCGGCCATCCTCGTGGAGACGGGCGGGTTCACGATCTTCCACTCGGGAGACTTCAAGCTCGACCCGGATCCGCCGGACGGCGAGACAACCGACGTCGAGGGGATCGCGAGCGCCGTTCTGGACGGAGTAGATCTCGCGCTGGTGGACTCGACGAACGCGGAGCGCCCCGGCCGCGCGCCCTCCGAGAGAATCGCCGGAAGAGGGCTCGCGGCCGCGTTCGAAGGCGCTCCCGGCCGGATCATCCTGACGACGTTCTCGAGCCACGTCGCGCGCGTGTCCCAGGCCGTGGACGCAGCCCTCGCGATCGGACGGCGCGTCGCGATGCTGGGTCGAAGCATGCGCACCGTCGCGGAGATCGCGGAGCGCTTCGGGCGTCTGCGAATCCCGGCGTCTTCGCGGATCGCGTCGGGCGAGCTCCAGGAAATCCCGGCCGGCCGCGTCCTGTGTCTGACCTCCGGAAGTCAGGGTGAGCCTTTCTCGGCGCTCTACCGCCTCGCCTTGGACGAGCACGCGGACCTGAAGCTCGATCGCGGGGACCGGGTCCTCTTCTCCTCTCGCACGATCCCGGGTCACGAGCGGTCCGTCAACCGCGTCACGGACCACCTCGTGCGGCGCGGGGCGAGCGTCCTTTCCGAAACGGATCCTCCGATTCACGTCTCGGGACACGCGCACCGCGACGATCTCGCCGACTGGCTCGCGCTGTTGAAGCCTCGCGCCGTTCTGCCCGTCCATGGCGAGGTCCGGATGCTCGCGGCCGCCGCGGGGGTCGCCCGGAGGTCCGGGATTCCCGGCGACCGCGTCCCGATGCTCGACAACGGCGACCGACTGACTTTCACGGCCGGGGGGATCCGCGTGGAACGCGGTGCCGTCCCGACCGGCAAGATCTTCCTCGACTCGCGTCCCGAGGCGGTCGACCTCGAAGTGGTCCGGGATCGCCGCCGTCTGGCGGAGGAGGGATTTGTCGTCGTCCTCGTGCACGGGCGCGATGTCGTGGTCGTCTCCCGCGGCGTCGCCCGCGACGAATCGGGGCTCGCCGGCGAGGTGACCCGCGTCGCGAGGGAAGTCCTCGACCGAGCGACTCCGGAAGAGCGATCGGATACAGAGTGGCTGCGCGCGGAGATCGCTCTGGCGGCCAAGCGTGCCTGCCGGCGCGAGTTCGGGATCCATCCCGTGATCGTGCCGGTCGTGGTGTGAGAGAGGAGAAGAGCAATGACGTGGCTCGAGGCCTGTCTGCTCGGTCTCATCCAGGGCGTGACGGAGTTCCTCCCGGTCTCCTCCGACGGGCACCTTTCGGCCGCCGAGATGCTCCTGCCCGGTTTTGTGCAGGTCGGCGTCCTCTTCGACGTGATGGTCCACGTCGGAACGCTCGTGGCAGTCGTCATCTTCTTCCGCAAGACGCTCGCGCGAGAGGTCGGAGGGCTGTTTTCCCGCAAGGCGACGCAGCGGGCCGCGTCGTGGAAGCTCGCCCTTCTCGTCATCGCGGCGACCGTCCCGACGGGAATCGTCGGACTCCTCTTGAAGCAGGTCACCGAGGAATCCAAGACGGACCCTCGATTCGTCGGATCGATGGAAATCCTGACGGGCCTCTTCCTCCTTCTCTCCGTCTTCGCGCGCGAGCGGGGCCGGGATCGCGACTCGACGAGCGTCTGGGATGCGATCCTGATCGGGATCCTCCAGGGCCTCGCGGTTCTGCCGGGCCTTTCGCGATCCGCCTCGACGATCGCTTTTGCGCTCCTCGTCGGGCTCGCGCGCCGCTGGGCGGTCACCTTCTCGTTCCTCATCCTTCTGCCTGCCGTCGTCGGCGCGTCGTTCCTCGAGATCTCCAGTGCCTTGCAGGAGAAAGGCGCTTCCTTCTTCACCAGCCCGGACTTCGCGAAGTACATCGCGGGCGCGGTCGTTGCCGGCTTCGTCGGATACTTCGCGATCGGGTGGTTGATTCGCGCCGTCGTCGGGAAACGACTCCACTGGTTCGCGATCTATTGCATCCTTTTCGGGCTGGCCCTCGCCCTCTTCGTCCGCTGATCCTTCGCGCCGGGAGCGGAGAGGACGGGGTCAGCGCATCAGGCTGCGGCGGTTCCAGCGCTGCGCGTGGCGGCTCGCCAGGCGAATGACGCCGTAGAGCATCACGCAACACAGAAACGCGAGCCCGAGGCCGGCGTCGAAGTGAAACGGCTGGTGTTGGAGGATCCGGGGGAGTCCTGGAAACAGCACGAGAAAGTAGATCGCGTTGCCCACCAGGATCGCCGCCAGATACTCGATCCAGCGTCGCGGCGTCATCGTCCGGAGTTTATCCTCGCTCGCCCGGAGCGGTCTCAGTCGTAGAAGACCTCCGCGACTTCGAGCAGCCCCGGATCCACCGTTTTCAGGCTGCCCACCGCCTCCACGAGCGGAATCCGCACGATCTTCGCGTCACGCAGCGCGACCATCTGGCCGAAGGCGGCCTCGTGGACGGCGTCGATCGCGGCGATCCCGAAGCGCGTCGCGAGGACACGGTCGAATGCCGTCGGCGTTCCGCCCCGCTGCACGTGCCCGAGAACCGTCACCCGAGTGTCAAACCCGGTCCGCTGCCGGATCTCGCGCGCCAGGACGTCGCCGATGCCGCCGAGCCGGACGTGGCCGAACTCGTCCACTTCGGTGGACTGCAATACCGTCAAACCCTCCTTTGGCCGTGCGCCCTCTGCAACCACGACGATCGACGCGTACCGGCCTTTCTTGTGCCGCTGACGCAGGCTCTCGCAGACCTCGTCGATATCGAATTCCCGCTCCGGAACGATGATGTAGGCGGCGCCTCCCGCGATCCCCGCATGTGTCGCGATCCATCCGGTGTGGCGGCCCATCACCTCGCAGATCAGCACGCGGTCGTGCGACTCGGCGGTGGTGTGAAGGCGATCGATCGCATCGACGGCGATCTGAACCGCCGTGTCGAAGCCGAACGTGACCTCGGTGCCGGACAGGTCGTTGTCGATCGTCTTGGGCACGCCGACGAGAGGAAGGCCGCGACGGGACAGCTTCTGCGCCACGCCGAGCGTATCCTCGCCCCCGATCACGATCAGTGCATCGATCCGGAGACGGGCGATCGTCCCCTGAACCCGCTCGGGCCCACCCTCCACCTTGAAAGGATTCGTCCGGGACGTCCCGAGGATCGTCCCGCCGCGCGGGAGGAGACCCCGCGTTCCCTCCGAGGAGAGCGGGATGACCCTCCCCTCGATCGCGCCGCGCCATCCGTCGGCGAAGCCGATCAGCTCGTCGCCGTAGGCCTTCTCCCCCTTGCGCACGATCGCGCGGATGACGGCGTTCAAGCCTTGAGCGTCTCCTCCTCCGGTGAGAACCCCCACACGCATCGTCGTTCCCCCTTCGCCGGCTCTTGGCGATCGGCCTGACTCTAGCCCGAGCCGCCGGGGAAGAGCTCGCCCTGCGGGGAGGGGCGTCGGAAAGGGGACCGCTCTCCTTCGGCGTCTTCTTGGTCGCCGGAATCCTCGTCGCCCGTGTTCAGTCCGAGTCGCCGGCATTCGAGCTCGAACAGCGTCTGGATCGCGTTCCACCGCGGCCCGCGGCCGATCATGCGGTCGTGGAAGCGCGTGTCGTTTCGCCGGCCGCCCCGCATCTCCTCGATCGCGTTCCAGATCTTCCGGGCGCGGTCCGGAAAGGCTTCCGCGAGCCGCTCCTCGAACACCAGCAGAGTCTGGCCCGAGAGGCGGATCAGAACCAGGAACGCGCTCCGCGCGCCGGCGGCCCGCGCACGCTGGAGCAGTGGCGCGACGTGGCCATCGTTCAGACCCGGAATCACCGGCGCGATGCCGATACCCGTCTCGATTCCGGCGTCGGACAGCATCCGGAGCGTCTCGAAGCGCTGGGAGGGGAGGCTCGCGCCCGGCTCGACCGCGCGCCCGGTCGCATCATCGGCGAACGGGATAGAGAGCGTGACGGAGACCTTCGTCTCGCGAGACATCGCGGCGAGGAGCGGGACGTCGCGTCGGACGAGCGCGCCTTTCGTGATGATTCCGACCGGGTTGCGGAACTCGCGGCAGATCTCGAGGGACTTTCGTGTGAGTCCATAGACCGCCTCGAGCGGCTGGTAGCAGTCCGTATTGCCGGAGAACGCGATGACGTCGCCTTTCCAGGAAGGGCGCAGGAACTCCTCGCGCAAGCGCTCGGCGATGTTGGTCTTGACGACGATCTTGCGGTCGAAGTCGGTGCCCGCGCCGAAGCCCAAGTACTGGTGGCTCGAGCGCGCGTAGCAATAGCCGCACGCATGAAAACATCCGCGATAAGGGTTCAGGCTCCAGCGGAAGCCGACATCGGGGCTCTCGTTCTCGGCCAGCGCCCGCTTTGCCTCTTCTTCGTACACTTCGAGTTCCGCCGTCGGGGGCTCGCCCAGCCACTCGACCTCGGTCGTCGTCCAGGGGTTCGGGGGATTCGAGACGCGCCGCACCGTCACGAGACGCAGCCTAGCAGTTGCGCCCTTTTTACGCCACGCGGACAGACCCGGCCCGCTCCGGCCCTCAGGTCTGCGAGAACGACGCCGCCAGAGCATCGATCCGCCGCCTCAGATCGTCCCGGGTCTCGCGAAACCGGTCGAGGCGGGCGTCGGGAGCTTCCCACGACGGATCTTCGATCGACCAGTGCTCGACACGCTTCGCGTTGGGCCAGACGGGGCAGTCCTGCGCCGCGGAATCGCAGACCGTCACCACGGCGTCGAAGGAGACTTCGACAAACTCGGCGGCGTTCTTCGTGTAGGCGCCTTCCATGGAGATTCCGAGCTCCTCGATCACGGCGATCGCCAGGTGATGGACGAACTCCGCCTGATGGGAGCCCGCCGAAACGGGATCGATCGCGTCTCCGTGGTCGGCTCGTGCGAGGGCTTCGGCCATCTGGCTTCGCGCCGCGTTGCCGGTGCAGAGAAAGAGGACTTTCTTCTTCTCCACTTTCATCGACACCGAAGCATAAATCCTCCTTTTGCGAAGTCGGAGTTCTCCCGGCACCGTTTCCGTCCGATAATGGAGCGACTTGGTGGGAGAAAATTTCTTTCGGGGCCGGGCCGCGAGCGAGGCCCTGGGCGTCCTTCTGTTGCTCGCCGGGGTGCTCGCTCTCCTCTCGCTGTACTCCTACGACCCACGCGATCCGAATCTGTTCTCGCTGACGACCGGAGAGGTCGAATCGCCAACGAACTGGATCGGAGGGTTCGGCGCCTCCCTTTCGGCAGCCCTTTACCAGGCCCTGGGCTTCGCGGCGTGGACCGTGCCGGTCTTTCTCGCGTTCTGGGGCGTTCGGCGGTTCGCCTCGAGGCCGTTTGAGAACCGCGGCTCGAAAACGCTCGGCCTCGTTCTGCTCTTTCTCGCGGTGCCGGCTCTGCTCTCCCTCGCTTTCGGACGGCGGCCGCTGGCCGGGGAGGATGCGGAGGCCGGAGGGATCGTCGGGCGCGCGGTCTCGGAGGCCGCGCGATCGCGGCTCGGCACGACCGGCGCGGTCCTGCTGGTCGCGACTCTCATCCTGATCGCCGTCCCCCTTTCGACCCAGGTCTCGCTCGCCGACGTGTTGTTCGGCCTTCGAGTCAAGCTGGCCGGTCTGTTCTCGCGCTTCCAGCTCGGGTGGGCGCGCACCCGCGATCAGCGGACCAAGGAGCGCCTTCGCCGCACGGTCGTCGCCAAGCATCTCGAGAAAGCGAAGCGGGAGGGGATCTCGCTCGAGGACGTCCCCTTCGCGACCGACGACTCGCCCCCCTTCCTGCGGGAGCTGCCTGGGCCGGGAAAGTTCTCGATCACGAAGAAGACGGTCGCGCCGGCGGGACCGCTCCCGGGAGCGCCGCCTGCGAAGAAGAAGACTGCGGCGCCGCCGCAGCAACGCCTTCCGATGCCGGTCGATGGTTACACGTACCCACCCGTGTCGCTGCTCGAAAAGCGCGAGAGCGTGGGTGCGGTCGATCGCAAGGCTCTCGCGGAGACGGGGCGGTCGATCGCGGCGAAATGCGCCGAGTTCGGGGTCGAGGGGGAGATCGCGGAATACCATCCGGGGCCGGTCGTCACCACCTACGAGTTCCGGCCCGCCGCCGGCATCAAGGTGAACCAGGTGATGGGCCTCTCGGAGGACCTTGCTCTCGCCCTTTCTGCGGAGTCGATCCGGATCGAGCGGCTCCCCGGGCGAGCGAGCGTGGGCATCGAGGTGCCGAACCCGGGAGGAGGCGAAATCATCGCGCTTCGCGACGTCGTCGAGTCCGACAAGTTCCAGTCGTCGCGTTCGCTCCTGACGCTGGCCCTCGGAAAGGACATCCACGGCGAACCGATCGTGAACGACCTGCGCGCGATGCCCCACCTCTTGATCGCGGGGACGACCGGCTCGGGCAAGAGCGTCGCGATCAACGCTCTCATCACGTCGATCCTGTTCAAGGCGAAGCCGGACGAGGTCAAGCTGATCTTGATCGACCCGAAGATGGTCGAGCTCGAAGTCTACGAGGACCTTCCGCACCTCTGGACGAAGATCATCATCGATCCGAGGAAGGCGGCGAACGCGCTCAAGTGGGCGGTCAACGAGATGGAGGAGCGGTTCCAAAGGCTTTCGGACCTCGGACAGGTCCGCAATGCCGAGCAATACAACGCGGCGCTCCAGGATCCCGAGACGGTCGCGCGCGTGCGCGACGAGCACCCGGACGATCCGGACCTGAAGCTCGAGGCGATGCCTCTCATCCTGATCGTGATCGACGAGCTCGCCGACTTGATGATGACCTCGCCGAAGGAGGTCGAGGAGTCGATCGTGCGCCTTGCCCAGAAAGCGCGCGCGGTCGGAATCCATTTGGTCGTCGCCACGCAGCGCCCTTCGGTCGACATCCTGACCGGGCTGATCAAGGCAAACCTGCCTTCCCGCATCGCGTTCAAGGTGTCGTCGAAGATCGACTCGCGCGTCATCCTGGACGGCAACGGCGCCGAGCGGCTTCTCGGGCGCGGCGACATGCTCTTCCTCGCGCCGGGAACGTCGCGCCTGACGCGTGTCCACGGAGCGTACGTCTCGATTCAGGAGACGGCCGGGCTGGTCCGATTCCTGAAGAAGCAGGCGAAGCCGCACTACGACGAGGAAATCACGAAGGACCGCTCCGAGGTCTCGCGCCGCGACGACGCGGGGGAAGAGACCGACCCGCTCTACGACGAGGCCGCGCGGCTCGTGATCAAGGAAAAGATGGCGTCGATTTCGTTCCTTCAGCGCCGGATGGGCGTCGGTTTCTCGCGGGCCGGAAAGCTGATCGACATGATGTCGCGGGACGGCCTGCTCGGGCCGCCGCGCGGATCCAAGCCGCGCGAGGTCCTCGTCGCGGAGGACTACTTCGAGGAAGTGGACCGGCAGCCTAGGTAGCCGCGTCCCCGGTCGAAGTTCCCGGTTCAAAGTAGGCTACGACGCGGCATGCGCGTCGTTTTTTTTGGAACACCGCGGTTCGCGGTGCCCTCTCTCGAGGCTCTCCTCGAAGCGGGTATCGAGGTCCCGCTCGTCGTGACGCAGCCGGACCGACCGGTCGGGAGGAGCGGGCAGCCGCGTCCCTCTCCGATCGCCGGGGTCGCTCACGGGCGGGGGATTCCGGTCGAGAAGCCGGACCGTTTGCGCGGCAACGAGCCGTTCTTCCAGCTTCTCTCCGCCGCGCGGCCCGACGCGATCGCGATCGTCGCGTACGGGAAGCTCCTGCCCGGCGAGATCCTGGACCTGCCGCCGCTCGGCTGTGTCAACGTCCACGCCTCCCTTCTTCCGCGACACCGCGGCGCCTCGCCGATCTCCTCCGCTCTTCTGGCTGGAGATGACTCGACCGGGGTCGTGACGATGAAGGTCGCTCCCGAGCTCGACTCCGGGCCGGTCTATCTCGCGCGGGGCGTCCCGATCGGCGAGCGGGAGGACGCCGAAGCGCTCTCGCTCCGGCTCGCGCGCGAAGGAGCGGAGCTCTTAGTCGAGACGTTGCGCGCACTTGAATCGGGAACGATCGAGCCGCGGCCGCAGGAGGGGGAACCTACGTTCACCCGCCCGATCCGCCGGGAGGACGCGCGGGTGGACTGGAACGAGCCGGCCGCTCGGATCGAGAGACGGCGCCGCGCGTTCACGCCGTGGCCCGGCCTCCACACCTTTCTGGCGGGCGAGCGGATCAAGCTCCTCGAGCTCGAGGTCGATCGCGAACCGACAACCGTCCGACGGGAGCCGGGAACGGTCTGGCTCGAAGGGGCCGACGCGAAGGCGGCGACGGGCGGCGGGACGGCGCTTCGCCTCGTTCGGGTTCAGCGCGAAGGCCGCAAGCCCGTATCCGGCGCCGAGTTGCTCCGCGGGCTCCCGGCGCTTCCGGCCCGCTTCGAGAGCGGTTGATGGCCGCGAGGCCACCATCTCCCGTTCGGGTGCACGCCGTGGAGATCGTGCGGGAGGTGGTCCGGCGCGGGACCGAAGTTCCCTCCCTCCTCGCCGTTCGCGAGAGGGATCTCGCCCCCCCCGACCGCGACCTTCTTCGCGAGCTCGTCTTCGGCGTGCTGCGGAACCGATCCGCGCTGGACGCGGAGCTCTCGTCGGTATCGCGTGCTCCCCTCGCGCGGCTCGCGCCGGAGCTGCGGGAAATCCTGGAGGTCGGGCTGTACCAGATCCGGCGCCTCGACCGGGTTCCCGCCTATGCCGCCGTCGACGAAGCCGTCCGTCATGCGCGCGCGAGCGGGGGAGAGCGCGCGGCGAAGCTCGTGAACGCGGTGCTGCGCCGGCTCGCCGGCCGCGCCCGGCCGGCGGCTCGCCCCGGGACGAGCGCTGTGGAGCTCGCTGCCGAGACGTCCCACCCCGAGTTCCTCGTGCGACGCTGGATGGAACGCTTCGGCCGGGAGGCCGCCCGCCGGATCCTCGAGGCCGACAACTCGGCGTCCGCGATCGACCTCCTCGTCAATCCCCGCCGCACGGATCGGGAAACGTTCCGCGAAGCGCTCGCGCAAGAGGGAGTCGCGACGGAGCTCTCGGGAATCTCCCCGCTCGGACTTTCGGTCGTCTCCGGCAATCCGCTCGGCTCGAGCTTTCTCTCCGACGGACTCTTCACGGTGCAGGACGTCGGCGCGCAGGCGCTCGCTCTTCTTCTTCCGCCTGGAGACGTGCTCGTCGACCTCGCGGCGGCGCCGGGAGGAAAGTCGTTCGCCGCCCTCGCGTTCGGCCGGGCCCGGCGCACGATCTCCATCGACCGGTCGGTGGCGGGCCTCGCCCGGTTCGCCGGGAACGCGCGACGCCTCGGGATGCCGGAAGCGCGGGCCGTCGCGGCGGACTTCCTCGCGCCCCCGCTCCCCGCTGGACGGTTCGACCGGGTGCTGCTCGATGCACCGTGCAGCGGTACGGGCACGCTCCGCAAGAACCCGGAGATCCGCTACCGGATTCGACCGGCTGGGATCGAAAAGCTCTCGCGCCTGCAGGTCCGAGCGCTCTCCTGCGCCGCGGACCTCCTCGCGCCGGGAGGGTATCTCCTCTACGCGACCTGCAGCCTTGAGGAAGAGGAGAACGAGCGCGTCGTCGAAGACGTGCTGGCGGAGCGGCCCGAGCTCTCGCCGATGCCGATCGAGCCGCCCGAGCCGCTCCGCCCGTTCGTCGACGGCGCGCGGTTTCGTCTCCTCCCCGATGCGCGCACCGACGGATTCACGGCGCACCTGCTCTCGCGGAAGGCGGGGACGTAATCACTTGACCACGTTGTAGACGCGGCGGAACTCGATCTCCCGCCCGCGTCCCTCGACTCGAGTCGTCACGGTCAGCGACGAGCCGTCGGCGGTCCCGGCGTACGTCTCGGTGATCTTCGCTCCGTGCTCCGGCGTGGTCGCGACGACGACGCGACCGTCCTTCCACTTCGCCCGAATCTTCGTCGTGCCGGAGGAACGTTCTTCGTCGACCCTGCGGCCGTCGGTGTACAGGACGTGCTCCCGACCGAGTCCATCGGTGATCCGGAGCTCCGGATCGCGATGCACGATCGAGAGAAGATCGAAGGCCCGACTGTCCTGGAGGAAATCGGTCCCGCCGTTCTGTTCGCCCTCGTCGGTCGAACGGCCGTGATGGCCACCGAAGCCGCCGCCGCCCCGTCTGCCGCGAAAGCCTCCTCCTCCGCCGGAGCCCCGCCGCGACGAGCCCCCGCCCTCGCGGAGCTTCTCCGCCGGGTCGTCGGATCGGTCCCGGTCGAGCTTCCAGGTCCCCGAGAGGTCGCCCGGCCCGACCGCGAGGCCCGTTTGCGGGAAGGAGAGGAGAGTGGCGGCGATCGTGGCCGCGGCGAAAATTCTCATGGGAATTCCTCCTTCCGCCGCTCGACCCCGAACGCCGCCCATAGTCGAACGGTACGGACCGACCTCCCGCCCGGTCTTCAGAGAAACGAAAGGAATCTGTAAGCGCTGTAAATTCTGGGACGTTTCGAGGCGCCGGCGCACTCGGGATGAGTACACTCGACCGCGTGACACTCTCGTCTGCGAGCTCGCGGTTCTCTCTCGTCGCGGCGGGGGTCCTCGCAATCCTGCTGGCGGTTCTGGCGTCGATGCAGTACCGCTGGCTCGGCCAGGTGGCCCAGGCCGAACGCGACCGGGCGAAAGCGCGCCTGGCCGCGGCGGCATCCGGGTTCGCCGCCGATTTCGATCGCGAGATCGGCCACGTCGCCGCGTGTCTCGGGTCTTCTCCGGCATCGGACGGGTCGGAGAGCGAACGGGTCGCACGGAAATACGACTGCCTCGCGCGTTCCGGAGCGCTGCCGCTGGTCGCCGATCTCTATCGCGCGGAAACGCCCGCCTCCGGCGAGGTCGTCCTCTCCCGTTTCGACCCGGCTTCGAGAGCTCTCGCCGCCGTCCCGTGGCCGGCGGCGCTCGAGCCAATTCGCCTCCGGTTGCAGAAGCAGCAGGCCGAATCGAACGGCTCCGGTTTCGAACGGCGGCGTCGCTTTCCGGATCCGATCGACGGGTCGGTCCCCGCGCTCGTCCTGCACGAGCGGCGCGGTGGACCGGCTGGACCGGGGGAGGACCCGGCCGCAGGACGCGGTTTCTTCATCGCGCGACTGGACGTGCCTTACCTGGCGGGCACGCTCTTTCCCGATCTGGAGCGGCGATATTTCGGACAGGGGAGCCTGCAGGACTACGAGCTCGCCGTCGTTCGCCGGACCGACATCGCGCATCCTCTCTACGCCTCCGAACAGGCGGACACCGTTTCGTTTCGCGCGGGCGACACCACCGCAGACCTGCTGACGTTTCGGATCTTCGAGGAGCTCCACCGGTCCGAGATGGGAGACCACCGGCCTGCACCGTTGAAGCCGGACGGACAGAATTCCCCCTTCGGCTTCCAGGGGGCGCCTCCGCGCCCGGCCTGGCGCGGAGGCGTCGGCGGCGAAGACCGATTCTCCCCGAGTCCCTGGCGTCTCGTGGCGATCCATCGCGGGGGTTCGCTGGACGCCGCGGTCGCGGGGACGCGGCGGCGCAACCTCGCGGTCAGTTTCGGCATCCTCGCGGTGCTTGCCGGCAGCGTCGCGATGCTGGTCGTCTCGGCGCGGCGGGCGCAGCGCCTGGCGCGTCAGCAGATCGACTTCGTCGCGGCAATGTCTCACGAGCTCCATACGCCTCTCACGGCGATTCGGTCGGCGGGTCAGAACCTCGCGGACGGCGTCGTCGCGGAGAACGGTCAGGTCCGTCGCTACGGATCGATGATCGAGAGCGAAGGCCGGCGCCTTTCCGAAATGGTCTCGCGCGTGCTCGATTTCGCAGGGATCCAGTCGGGACGTCGCGCCTATCGAATGCGGCCCGTGCCGGTCGCCCGGATCGTCGACTCCGCGCTGAAGAACTGCCGTCTCGCGGCGGAACAGAAAGGCATCCGCGTGGAGCGAGACGTGGCTCCCGACCTGCCTGCGGTTCTCGCCGACGAAGACGCGATCGGCCGGGCGCTCCAGAACCTGATCGACAACGCGATCAAATACGGCGGGGATGAGCGATGGATGCGGGTTCGCGCCTCGATCTCGCCGAACGGCTCCCGCCCGGAAATCGCGATCGCCGTCGAAGACCGCGGCCCCGGCATTCGTCACTCCGAGCGCCGGCACATCTTCGAACCGTTCTATCGGGGCGAATCTCACCCGGTGGACGGCGTTGCGGGAAGCGGACTGGGTCTTGCGCTCGTCCGGCCGATCGTCGAGAGCCACGGCGGGACCGTCACGGTCGAGTCGAACGACGGCGGCGGCGCCCGGTTCACCATCTGGATCCCGACCGCGGAAAACGGCGGCGGGGAAGAGGCCCCGGCTTCATGAAAGCGAACGGGGCGCCGGCGGAGCGGGTCGCGCGCCGGATTCTGCTGGTCGAAGACGAGCCGAGTCTCGTGACCACGCTTTCCGACCGGCTCCGGTCGGAGGGTTACGACGTCGAGGCGATCGGCGACGGCGAGCGGGCGCTCGCGCACCCGGGCGCGGGCTTCGTCGATCTGCTGATCTTGGACGTCCTTCTGCCGGGAAAGAGCGGCTTCGACGTCTGCCGCGAGCTTCGACAGCGCGGAATCCAGACGCCGATCCTGATGTTGACCGCCCGCTCCCAGGTCGTCGACCGGGTCGTCGGGTTAAGGATCGGCGCCGACGATTACCTGACGAAACCGTTCGAGATGATCGAGCTCGTGGCGCGCGTCGAAGCGCTGCTGCGGCGCGGACGCGCCCCGGTCGCGGCGGGAGAGGGAACCTACGCCTTCGGCGACATTCAGATCGACTTCCGCCGCGCGGAGGTGTCGCGGGAGGGCCGGCCGGTCTCGCTCTCCGCGCTCGAGTTCAAGCTCCTCCAGTACTTCATCGCGCACCGGGGGGAGCTCTTGACGCGAGACGAGCTTCTGGACAACGTGTGGGGGTACGACGCCACACCGGTCACGCGAACCGTCGACGTCCATGTTTCGTCTCTGCGCCAGAAGCTGGAGCGCAACCCCGGTCACCCGGAGTTCATCCTCACGGTCCACCGTCTCGGGTACAAGTTCGCCGGCTGAGTCTCCATCCCCTTTACATCGCTTACAGAGACTTTTCGTTCGCGTGAAGACCGATCGCGGACGCGTTCCATACGCTCCCCTTGTGAAATGGAAGCTCGGTGACCTCGTCCCCCCGGTCGTTGCCGGCTCTCTGGTCACCGCCGCCGCGGTCCTTACCCTCCTGCCGTTCCTGCTTGGCCTGGTCGAAGTACTTCGCGGCGCCACCTTGAAATCTGGCTCCAACGTCAGCCGCCCTCCCGCCGCCGCTCTCCCGAGGCGGGACGCGCCCGCCGCTCCCGCCGGCATCCATCGTTCGCATCCGGTTTCCGGCGTCGGGAACCGAAAGGAGGCCACCACATGAAGAGATCGACCGGTTCTTTCGCACTCGCGTTTCTTCTGGCGGGAGTGCTCGGGGCGCAGACGTCCGGACGGAGAGGAGGCCCCCCTCCCGGACTCCTGGAGCAGGGCAAGGGGGGACTCAGCTCCGCGTGCCTGGACGCGCTCGGATTGAGCGACGCCCAGAAGACCGCGATCTCACAACTGCACTCGGACTTGGGCGCCGCGGTCCAGCCGCTCTTCGTCGAGCGGCGGGGCTTTCACGACCAGATCGACGCGGCTCTTCAGGCCGCGACTCCGGATCCGACTGCGATCGGACGTCTGGTGATCTCCGACCACGCGATCGGAGAGCAGATCCGGACCGAGCACCAGCGATTTCAGACCCGGTTCGAGGCAGTTCTCTCGCCCGACCAGCTGACGAATTTCAAGGCGTTGCATAAGAACGGCGTCTGCGCGGAGCGCGCAAAGCACTCCCACTGAACCTCGGCCCTCCAGCGGCCGGCTCGCGCAGAAGCGGAGCCGGCCCTTTTTTTGCCCGTAGAATTCCGGCGGTGAATCCCGACAATCCGGTGCCCCTTCTCGATCTGACCCGGTATGACGAGGACCTGAGGCGGGCGATCGCCTTCCGCGTCGAAGAGGTGTTCACGTCCGGCCGTTTCATTTTGAGCGCCGTCAACGCCGAGTTCGAGAAGGCCTTCGGAGAACGGATCGGGGTCCGGCACGCGCTCGGCGTCTCTTCCGGGACCGACGCGCTCTTGGTCGCTCTGATGGCGCTCGGCGTCGGTCCGGGGGACGAGGTCATCACGAGCCCGTTCAGCTTCTTCGCGTCCGCCGGAGTGATCTCGCGCTTGAAGGCCCGGCCGGTCTTCGTCGACGTTGAGCCGGATACGTTCAACATCAGCGCCGACCGGCTTTCCGCCGCGATCACTCCCCGCACGAAGGCGATCGTTCCCGTGCACCTGTACGGACAGTGCGCCGACATGGACACGATTCAGGAGATCGCCGGCCAGATTCCGATCGTCGAAGACGCCTGCCAGGCGGTGGGCGCGACCTGTCAGAGCCGGGCGGCAGGCGCGATGGGGAAGATGGCGGCGTTCTCCTTCTACCCGACGAAGAACCTCGGCGGGGCGGGAGACGCCGGCGCCGTCACGACGAACGACGACGATCTTGCGGCGCTCGTCTCGACCCTGCGTCTCCACGGCGAATCGGAGCGCTACCATCATTCGCGCGTCGGCGGGAACTTCCGCATGGATTCCCTCCAGGCCGCAGTGCTGCTCGCGAAGCTCCCGTATCTCGACGCTTGGACGGCCCGGCGCATCGCGATCGCCGGCCGTTACGCGGAGATGCTCTGGGACGCCGAGGTCTCCGGCCGGATCGTTCTTCCGACGGTCGCCGTCGGCCGGCGGCACGTCTTTCATCAGTACGTCGTCCGCGTGCGCGATCGCGATCGCGTCCGCGAGAGGCTCGCCCAGGCCGGGATCTCGACGGCCGTCTTCTATCCCGTCCCCTTTCACCTCCAGGAGTGCTTTCTCGACCTGGGATACCGGCAAGGCGACTTTCCCGAGTCGGAGAAGGCGGCAAAAGAGGTGCTCGCTCTGCCGATGTTCCCGCAGCTCACCGAGCAGGAGATCGGGCGGGTCGCGGAAGCCGTCCTCGCCGCGGTCGGCTAAGGAACTCCCCTCTCCCCCCGGGGGAGAGGGTCCGGGTGAGGGGTTCTCTCCCTCACGAGAAATCCTTTCCGCGCGCGCGCGGCGTCGAGCGTCCGCCAGAGGTACTCGCCCAACACTCCGAGTGAGAGGAGCTGGACGCCGGAGAAAAAGGCGAGCGCGACCATCAGGGAGGTCCATCCCTGGATCGGCTGGTCGCGGAAGATCTTGAGCAGAATCAGGAGCGCCGCATAGGCGAACGCGGCCATCGCGAAGATCGCGCCCGCCACCGACATCCAGCGCAGCGGCGCGTAAGAGAACGAGATCACCGAGTCGAGGAAGAACTTCACCTTCTTCGCGAGCGTCCAGCGCGAGCGCCCCTCCCCGCGGGGCACGCGCTCGTAGGGGACGAGCGTCACGGGAAAGCCTGCCCAGATGATGAGGCCCGGCAGAGACGTGTGGATCTCCCGGCTGCCGGTCAGGAACTCGATCACCGGCCGGGCCACGAGGAAGCAATCGAAGCCGCCCGTCGGCATCGATTCGAAGGCGAGCCGCTTCAACGTGCCGTAATAGACGTTCGCGGCGGCGCGCGTCGGCCACGACTCCGGCCGCGCGGTCCGGACCGCGAGGGCCGCGGTCGCCCCTTCCCGCCACGCCGCGACCATTCGGGGCAGAAGCTCCGGCGGCTCCTGGAGGTCCGCCGACAGAACGGCCGCGGCTTCGCCGGTCGACTCCTGCAGGCCCGCGACGATCGCCATCTGCGATCCGAAGTTGCGGGTCAGGCGAACTCCGCGCG
>WNGE01000228.1_pt1 | contig 71326 bp, 82 predicted proteins | sample 5400651 | NCBI WGS metagenome assembly WNGE01 (sample SAMN13153370, study PRJNA577476) | soil metagenome | isolation source: 60 cm soil or saprolite under grassland replicate 2 | place: USA:California | collected 2016-06-15 | reverse complement strand
CTGGCCCCGTCGGTCACGGCGAAGTTATAGTAAGATGGCTCGGAAGAACCGGCCTCCGCGCTCCATCGCTCCAACTGGGCGATCGTTTTAACAAGAGCTCGTCCTATTTCTCTTGCGGAAGAAATCCGGTCGGTCTCTCCAAGCAGATGAAGAAAAACGGCGAACGCATGTTCCGAGTCGGTTGTTCCTTCAATGCTATGGTACAGGTGGTCCGGTAAAGAGGCGCGCAGCCGGCGTTTGATACGACAAAAGTCTGTCATGACGCCGTTGTGCATCCAGAGAAAGCGCCCATACTGAAACGGGTGACAGTTTGCGTCGGACACAGGCATTCCTGGCGAAGCAGCTCGGACGTGAGCAAAGAAGCAACTCGATTTCACATGCTCGCTCAGTCGGCGAAGATTCTGATTGCTCCAAGCTGGAGTAACGCTGGCAAATACGCACGGTGTCGAACTGACCTGAGGCGCGTACCAACCGACACCAGATCCATCTCCGTTGAGAGGTTCGGACCGCTCTTTGGCCTTGAAGCTTTGTCGAATCAGCGAGTTCGCTGGCCGATACAGCAAATCCGCCAGAAGAATTTCCGGCCCCCTGTAGCAGATGAACCTACACATGCTTCCTCTCCTTCGGCCCGCACCGAGTCAGTACGCGACCGTCATCGTACCTTTCATGCCCGACGCGAAGTGTCGCGGGAAAGTGCATTTTTCCGCACGCGCCTAATCTGTCGACTAACTGAGTAACCATGCGCCCAGAAATCCGACTATTAAGCCGATCAACGGGCTAAGCGTGGCGAACCAGAATGGAATCGACGTTGTGCTCATTGATGACGTTTATTTTGAGGCTGGAAGAGTCGAGCGAACCGAATCATGCCTGTCATCGGTGATGATGGTGATTGTGTCCGGCGCAGTGGGTTTGCGCGGATAAGGTGATCTGATCACGGCAAAGGCGTTTGAGGCCAAGACCGACAACGCGATTAATGCGATCGCTGAAGATTTAATTGTTTTCATCTCTGCAACCTAACGATGCGTCAGTACGCTACCGTCATCGTGCCTTTCATGCCGGAGGCGAAGTGTCCCGGGAAAGCGCAGACAAAATCGTACGACGCCGAGATGCGTGGGGCCGCGAAGGTGATGGTGTCGGATTCGCCGGGGCCGAGCAGCTTCGTGTGGGCGAGGACCTTGGATTGTTGCTCGGGAGCAATGAAATCAGTCTCCGGGTGTGCCAGGCCGTCCTCCACGAACTTGGCCACGTCCGTATTCCAAGCGAGCACCACCACTTCATGCCCCATCGATTCTTTCGGCAGCTTGCCGATGTTCTTAACTGTAAGCTGTACCTTTTGGCCCGGTTTCACTTCAAAGCCAGTTAGATCGTATTTCATCTCATCCCTGACAGTGATCTCAACTACCTTCGGCGGCAGTTGCGATTCGGGACTTTCACGCGAACAGGCGACCACGATCAGCGCGGCTAAAGTTGTGATTGAGAATTTAAGTAGCTTCATAGTGTTTGCTCCAGAAATAAGAGGCACGGAATCATTGGTTATTCCGTCCGCCAGGGAGCCAGCTCTTCTCCCTACTGTGCTTCGAGCGATTGGCGGGTGGATACTGGGAACAAAAAAGGGAAGGGATAAAAGCATCCCTTCCCTTTCCGAAGTCAACTTACTTCACTTACATAGCCATGGGATAGGTAAGCTTCACTTCTTTCCACTCTTCGCCTTTTTTTACTTGCAGCTTGTCCACATGGAACACCCCACCCATCTCTTGTCCGTCAATTTTGACCTCTTGTGCTATGTAATCAGCTATTTGATTGGCCGGCGCAGCCAGCACATGCGTCTTCCCGCCTTTTTCCAGCAGAGCCACCGGAATGCCCATCTTTGCGCATAGCTTGGCGCAGTTTTTCACTTCCATCATTTTCCCATCCATCCCCATTCCCTTATGGTCCAGACCGGCATTCATGTCTGGCATCATGGTATAACATTTGGTGTCAACCAAGGTGCCTTCCAGATGAGTGCCTCCCATACCTCCCATAGGATGTTGGGCCGACATCACGAATACGCCAAGGGCGCTTCCCACTACTAACGCCACGAGGATTTTCATTACGTTTTTCATTTTACTAATTTCTAATTGTCACCGGTCTGCACGGAGACCGTGGAAAATAGTTTAAGGAGCCGTGCCTTGAAATTCTTGAGTAGTCGCTTTCCCTTACCTTGGATCTTCGCAAGCTACGGCCGTAAACTTTGCAGGTTCGCTGAAGTTGCGCGGTCGTTAACGAAGTCATCATCCCGAGAAGTTTCACTCTAACGGTATGAGGGCTGAAAGAACGGGATTATTCCGACGCGCGTTTTGCCAGATAGTCTTTGACGAAAACTGAATCCACGGAATAGCGCGCGCTGGCGAGCATCTGATCGTTAACGTGCGCGCGTCTGATGGCGAAATCAGGCAGTGGACAGCCCAGTTCACGGTTGTCGCGAATTGTGGTCGGCATTACCGCTCTGGCGATGTTCGGCGCGGTGATCGCGATGTTTGTTTTGTAGAAAAGCGACAGAAGGTTTGTGCTCGCGCTTTTCGAAACACGCGGTACACACTTCCGGAATGAATTCTCTCGATGATCGCAACCGCGTTGGCGTGGCGCTGCTGGTTCTGCGCGTCACGGTTTTTCTCGTCATGCTGATTTGGACGATCGACAAGTTCGTTCGTCCGGCTCATGCCATATCCGTGTACGAACATTTCTATTTTTTGCATGGGCTTGGTCCCGCGATTATTTACTCGGTCGGCGTAGTTGAACTGCTGATTCTGGTCGGCTTTGTAATTGGTTTTGCGCCGCGGCTGACTTACGGGCTCGTGCTGCTACTTCACGCCGTCTCAACGTTTTCATCGTTCCAGCAATATTTTCATCCGTACCAAGGACCGAACATTCTTTTCTTCGCCGCTTGGCCGATGCTCGGCGCCTGTTTCGCGCTCTATTATCTGCGCGATCACGATACGATCGGGAGTGTCTGCGGCAGGCAGGCTTGAGTCTGATAACGCGCGCAAGATCGACAACGAATGTCTTTTCTCAAATCGCTGCCGGCAAACGCGGGCTTGCTGCAAATTTTTCAAGCTTTTCCGGAAGCCGCCCGTCCGCTGCTGGAGTATCACGAAGTTTTGTTGCGCGGCGGGTCACCTTTCACCGCGGCCGAACGTGAACTCATCGCCGCGTATGTCTCAGGCCTTAACAGCTGCAACTACTGCCATGCGGTTCACTCGCAGACGGCCATCGCGCTCGGAATCGGCGGGCCGGCAATTACACATTTGTTTTCGAGTTCGCGAAACGAGCATGTCGATCTTCGTATGCAGCCGGTTCTGGAGTTCGTGCAGAAACTGACGGTTTCACCTAACAAGATGACGCGCGCGGATGTCGATCCCATCTTCGCCGCCGGATGGGATGACCGTGCGGTGCACGACGCAGCCGCGATCTGCGCGCTTTTTAATTTGATGAACCGACTGGTGAACGGTCTTGGGATCGAAGCGCCGGAAGCGTACATGAAACTTGCGGCGCAACGGCTCGCGGCTAGTGGTTACGCGCAGCTACTCGATCTCGTTTCCAACCGATCCGCATCACCGGCTAAAGCTTCGGAATAAATGCGACGCGGTCTGCTCACGTATCATGTTCTGATGAAAATCCGTTCGCCATCGCTGCGACTTATTGTTGCAGCGGCGCTTCTGGTAATCGGTGCGATTTGCATGACGCCACATGGCGATTTCACGGGAACGGGCGCGACGCGGCAATTCTAGATCGCAGTTCTGCTGATGGCGGCCGGCTGGCTGCTCGCGGTCACGTTGTGCGCGATTTCCAGCCGGACGTTTTGGATTTTGGCAGTGGCACTGCGACTCATTCTCCTTCCGATGCAACCAGGAATGGATCTTCACCGATACATTTGGGAAGGGCGAATTCAGACGCACGGCTTTGATCCTTACCGCGACGCGCCGAATTCGGAAGCGCTGCACACATTGCGGGATCAGAATTGGCAACAGGTAGAATTCAAAGACGCGACTGCGATCTATCCACCTTTGGCCGAAGTCGGATTTCGGCTGTTGGCGTTGGCGTCACAAACGACGCTGTTTTTCAAATTGGCCTTCGTCGCTGTCGATCTTGTCGTTTGTTTTGTTCTCACGAGACGATTCGGTTTTGCGCGTTCGCTGCTGTATGCCTGGAATCCGTTAGCCATCTACTCATCCGCTGGCGGCGCACATTTCGATAGCTGGTTTATTTTTGTCTAGTTGCAGGCTGGCTGCTTTGGGAAAAACGAGGATCGACGACTGCCGCGGCGCTGTTCGCCGCGGCAACAGCAATAAAATGGATCGGACTGCCGATGCTCGTCTGGTCGCTATTCAGAATCGCGCGATCTGCCGAGGTGCGCGAAGCGGTCATCGGTGGTTGCGCGGCGCTGGCGGTTTTTATTATTCCGTGGCTGATCGTAACGGGCGGCGACATTCACGTCCCGCTGTTTCCAAGAGATTTTGTTCGTTATGCGACAAGTTTTGGTCTGCTTCGAACTGTGTTATCTGCGGCATGGCCAGCCGCCTCTTTGCAAAACGACGTCTTTCTCGCGCCGTTCGCGCTGGCGCTAATAATCGTGGTGCGATCACAGTCTGTCACGCTTTTGTGCGAGCGCGCACTCGCTGTCACACTTGTGCTGTCGCCGATGGTACACGCCTGGTACTTCACATGGCTGATCCCGCTTGCCGTCGGAACGCGGAATGCCGGCTCCATTGCGGTCAGCATCTCGGCCTTCGCGTATTTCGGAATTTCTGCTGTACCGGGAATACCTAAACACGGCTGGGTAGCTCTGTTTTTTCAGACAGGAATGCTGTGGCTGCCTTTTATTTGCGGCTTTGTCTGGAGCGAATACCGCCGCATCCGTGGCAAAGTTAAAGAAGCCTGCGAGGTTCCGGAATACACGGACAACTTGCGTCTCTCACCACCGTGAGCGCCACGCTACTCGAATACGAAACTGAAGTTCGAACGCATGTGGATGCCGTGCGGCAGTCGTGTCTCGTCGTCGTTCCTGCCTTAAATGAGGCAGAAACAATTGCCGATGTCGTGCTGAATTTAAGGGCGCATGGCTTGGAGCGGATTCGCGTGATCGACAATGGCAGCGCTGATGCGACCGCCGTTCGAGCTCGCGCCGCCGGCGCCGAAGTACTGAACGAACCGCGCTGCGGATATGGGCAGGCCTGCCGGCGCGGATTGGAGAATATTCCGCGCGGCATCGCCTGGATTCTTTTTTGCGATGCCGACGGCAGCGACGACCTGAACGATGTCGATCTTATGATTGCCACAGCAGCAGGGGAGGACGCCGATTTGGTTATTGGTAACCGCTTCGCTACCAAGAATGGACGTGAAGCAATGACGCGCATTCAGCGTTTTGGAAATCGGCTTGTCAGCAAACTGATCGAGCGCGGCTGGGGATTTCGCTTTGCTGATTTCGGGCCGCTGCGGCTCATCCGGCGCCACGCGCTCGAGACAATCGACATGCGCGATCGTGGTTTTGGCTGGAACGTGATCATGCAAATTCGCGCAGTTGAAGCGGGATTGAAAATCAGGGAAGTGGCAGTGGGGTATCGGCCGCGCCAGGGAGGGCGGTCGAAGATCTCTGGAAATTGTTTCGCCGCGGTTTGCGCGGGCTTTGGCATATTGCAGGCCGTGGCGAGACTTTACTTTGCTCCGAGGCGAGCCGCTTCGATATGAGTGTCACGGTTGATTTTCAGCAACTAGTGGATCAACAATATGCGCCGCTCTACCGTTTCGCACTCAGCCTTGCGAAGTCGGAAGCCGACGCAGCGGATCTGACCCAGCAGACGTTTTTTCTTTGGGCGTCAAAAGGCGATCAGCTGCGCGATCGCTCGAAGGCAAAGTCGTGGCTGTTCACCACATTGTACCGTGAATTTCTGGGCAGACGCAGGCACGAAGTCCGGTTTCCCAAGGTCGAATTCGAAGAGATTCCCGAGGAGGAGATGTCGATCTTGCCGAACGTGAATGCGCTGGACAGTGGGACCGTGTTGCAAGCCTTGCATGAAGTAGAAGAGCCCTTTCGCGCGCCGCTCACGCTTTTTTATCTGGAACAATTTTCCTATCAGGAAATCGCGGACATGCTCGAAGTGCCGATCGGCACGGTGATGTCGCGCCTCTCGCGGGGCAAAACGCTGTTGCGTCAGCGGCTGCTGTCAAAAGAGGAAGTCCTCGGGAATAAAGTCGTTGCCTTTCAATCAGACAGAAGAGAGGGATCACATGGATAATCAGGAAGCGAAATTCATTTTGAACGCGTATCGGCCGGGAGGTCAGGATGCGAGTGACCCGCGTTTTGCCGGAGCGCTTGAGCAAGCGCGGCGCGATCCAATCCTGGACCGCTGGTTCGGCGAATCTGTTGCTTTCGACGCGGCGGTTTCGCAGAAGCTGCGCGCCGTCGAGGCGCCGGCTGATTTGCGCGAAAACATTCTCGCCGGCGTAAAGGTCAGCCGTGCATCGCGCTGGTCTAATCCGCTAATCAAATGGGCGATTGCAGCGGCATTGATTTTAACTGCGACCCTTGGGTCTCTGATTTGGCATAACACGCGGCCGGCGCGTTTGGCTGGCTGGCAAACGCAAGCGCTCGACGTCATTTCCTCGTTGGTCAGAAATGAGTCGAGTTTCGACGCGCAATCGCAACACGCAGGTGAATTAGTGGATTGGCTGCGCGCGAACAATGCGCCAGCCGCGGAAAAATTGCCGGACAATCTCGACAAGCTGACAAGCCTTGGTTGCAAAACATTTTCGTGGAACGGAATTCCGGTCTCGGTGATCTGCTTCTTGCGTCCAGACGGCGGACTCATTCATCTCGTTGCGACGACGGCATCCGTTGATCGCGCTTCAAAAGTTGAACCGAAACTTGTGCAAGAAGGCGACTGGGCAACGGCGACGTGGCGCGAGGGTGACAAGGTTTACATGCTCGCGCTGGAAGGCTCGCGCGATCAACTCGCTACTTATCTTTAATTGTCGATGATGAGAAGTTTGAAATACCGGAGAGCCGTCGCGATTTGGGCTGCAGCTCTCGCGCTTCCTCTCAGCGCCTCGGCTCAGGAGAAACCGCCGCCGAACATCGATCACATTCTTTTGGAAGTGGCGGACCTGAGAAAATCGATTGCGTTCTATCACGATTTGTTAGACCTGGAGGTCAAATCGCAGAGCAAAGATTTCGTGATGTTGGAATCGGGAAACGTGGGCGTGTTTCTTTCCACCACTCATTGGCACTGGGATGAGAAGCGTCCCACCAACGCGCGACCGGGCTGGGGAATCTATCCGCACTTCGCCGTTGCCGATGTCGCCGCAACCATCGAGCGCGCGCGCAGAGCCGGATACCGGATCGCGCAGGAACCGCGAAAATACACCTGGGGCACGGAAGCTTTTGTCGCCGACCCGGACGGCTACGTTTGGGCGCTCGTTAACTCACCAAAATAAAAATGAAACTCTGGATTCTCCTTATCATCTTCGGACTCATCTTGGTCAGCGTGGCGGTGCGCGCTCACGCTCAGACCGGCGAAAATGTCGATGTTCGCGCCGGAATTAGTCACGACGAATTTGATCGCCTGCTGAAAAAATATGTGAACGAGCAGGGACTGGTGAACTACGGCGTTTGGAAACAAAACGCCGCCGACATGTCCGCGCTTGATAATTACCTCAAACAATTTGCCGACAAGATCGACAATGCGGCGCATGGGAATGAAAAGGCAGCCTCGCTGGTGAACGCCTACAACGCGCTCGTACTTCGCTGGATCTTATCGAACTACCCGACGGAGAGTATCTGGCAGTTGAAAGATTCCTTTTCCGGCAAGCGAAACGACATTGGCGCGCGCAAAGTTGCGCTCAACGATATCGAACATGGCACGCTGCGGCCCTTGATCAGCTATCGCGCGCACGCGGTGCTGGTCTGCGCGGCGCGAAGTTGTCCGCCGCTCCAGCGCTTTGCTTACACCGCCGACAAGTTTGAAGAGCAGAATGATCACGCGTATCGCGCCTGGCTGGGACGCGAAGATTTGAACAAATTATCGCCCAACGACAAGAAGGTGGAGATCTCGAGCATCTTCAAATGGTTCAAGCCAGATTTCGATAAAGCCGGCGGCGTTCCGAAAATTCTGGGCCGCTACGCGCCGCTGCCGGCGCGCGACTTTGGCGTCAGCGAAAAATACGAAATCAAATATCTGCCCTACAATTGGGGTCTGAACGATCAGGGCCCGCACGGCCGCAACTACAGCCGAGCAAATCTGCTCTTCGACAACATTTTTAAATAGGCGGAGGTTTTTACTCCGCGAGTTTGTCCGCGGGTTGCGGTTCGCGCTCGGGCTGCTCGCCGGTGGGTAATCGCCATTCGCGCTGTTTGCCAAATGGCAACGCGAAAAGTTTTCCGAGCGTGAGCTCTTGTTCGTCACGGTATGCAGCGACGCCGATGGTGACGGCGTCCTGCGGGATATCGCGACGCAGTGTGCGATGAAGTTTGTCCCACCAGCAGAAGATCGTGCCCCAGTTCGAGTTGGTTTCGCGCTGGACAATGGAATGATGGATACCGTGCATGCGCGGTGTGACGACGATGAGGTTCAAAACGCGTTCGAGATAGATCGGCAGCCGCCAGTTGGAATGATGAAAGAGGGTGGCGGTTTCGAAGGTGATAAAGAAAATAATGAGCAGCATCGGCGCGATACCGAAGGAAACGACTGTGAGCGAAAGAAAGCCGACCGAGAAGACCATTTCGCCAAAGTGAAATCGGGCGGCGGTGCTCACATCGAGATCGAGATCGGTGTGGTGAACGTTGTGAAAGCGCCAAAAGAGCGGGACCATGTGATTGACCCAATGCCACCACCAATAGGCATAATCCATGAGCAGAAACGTAGTGATGACGGCAATCCATCGCGGCGGCTCGAGCCAGTTGAGCAGACCAACATGCCGATCTTGCGCCCACACGGCGATGGCCAGCGGGATCGGCAACATGGCCAGCCGGACGATGGCAAATCCCGGGATAGACAGAACGCAGTTCCGCAGCAATCGGCCCAACACGCTGAAATGCTGACGTCGCAACGGAAAACGCCATTGCAGCAAAAGCAGCGCGACAAAAATGCCCCCAAGCACCGGACGGCCGACGTAATCCATCAGGGGAATTTTGGGTAACATGAACCGATGAGCTTATCATCGGCCCACGCTCAGCGGCAATCTGATGTGCTTGCCAAGCGCACATTGAATGTCTCGATTATTGTTCCGGTGCTCGATGAAAGCGTGCGGCTCCGGCCGTTTCTCGAGCATTTACGGGAACGTGCGGCTCCGGCCGAAATTATTGTTGTCGATGTTGCCGGTTCGCAGATCGTGTCGAAATCTGTGGCCGAGTTGTGCGACCGCGTGCTGACGGCGCAGCGCGGGCGCGCAGCGCAAATGAATGCCGGCGCGATCGCCGCGCGCGGCGATGTGTTTTGGTTTGTGCACGTCGATTGCGAAGTGCCGCGCGGTTGCCTCGATCAAATCGCGCACACGTTGCAAGATCGACGAATTGTCGGCGGCTGTTTTCGCATTCGCTTCCCCCGGCGCGAGCTGATTTATCGAGTGGGCGATACCGGAGGAAATTTTGCGGTCGAATTATTTGGTCGATGCTATGGGGATCACGGGATTTTCTGCCGGCGCGAGGACTTTTTTGCGATCGGCGGTTACCCCGACGTGCCGTTGCTCGAGGACGCGGAGTTTTACCGGCGGCTGCGTCGTCGCGGCAGAACGCGACAGCTGGCGAGCCAAATGATCACCAGCCCGCGTCGCTACGAAGAAATCGGGCCGTATTGGTTGACGGCATCATACCTGTTGCTTTCCACGCTTTACGTTTTGCGTGTTCCCATTCCGATCCTGGCGCGAATTTATTACCGGCTATGCCTCTGCCAGACTGAGCCGCCGCATCCCGAGTGCTCGCCCAAGCGGGAATAAAAAGATTCGTCTAACCCTCCAATATCCGGTTAAACTCAAACTCCTATGTTTATACGATTCATCATCGCAGCAGCAGTATCATTCTTCTTTGCACCGGTTATGCCGGGATTCGCTCAAGAACACCCGGAGCATCCGAAGAAGAAAGAGGAAACAAAAAAGGCCGAACACCCGAAGAAAGGCGGAGGGAAAGAAGTGAGCATGGCGGAGATTTCCGCCGGGATCAAAAAACACATCGTGACCGAGACCAAGAAATCAAGCGACGGGAAGTTTCATGTCCAGCACGAAGGCAAAGATCTCACCCTCGATTTGGTCAAGGTGCACGACGATCGGCTTTCGAGTCTGGGCGAGGGCAAGTATTTTGCCTGCGTAGATATGAAAGCCGCCGATGGCAAAACGTACGACATCGATTTCTTCATGTCGGGGAAACCGGGCAACATGAAGGTGACGGAAACTTCCGTTCATAAGATCGATGGCAAACCGCTTTACAATTGGAAAGAAGAAGGCGGTGTTTGGAAGAAAGTTTCGACGTCATAGCAGCCGCAAACGATGCGTCTGGTTGTCGCAGCGCTGATTTTAATCGGAGCGTTGCCGAGTCGGGCTGCCGAGGCGCCCGGCATCGTCAAAGGCTCCGACGAGTTCGAGTTTGTTTACCGGGTGAAACTCCCGGAGATCAAAGGCGAAGCGCATCTTTGGATGCCGCTCGCGAAAACTGATGCATTTCAAACAGTCACGCGCGAGGAAATCAGCATTCCGATCCAGTGGGAGAAAATTCAGGACCGCGACTACGGTAACGATATTTGCGTGTTGCACCCGCAACCGGCCGACAGCGGGAAAACCATCGAGCTGCGATATCTAGTCGTTCGCAAAGAGAAAGCTGCTTATCTGGCAAATGGCGAGGACCCGACGCGTTTCTTGCGGCCGGAAAAATTCGTGCCCGTGAATGAGACATTTAAAACGCTCGCCGAACAAGCGACTGTGGGAAAAAAAGGCGACCTCGAGCGCGCGAAAGCACTCTACGATCACGTGCTCGGGCGGATGCGTTACGACAAATCGGGCACGGGTTGGGGCAGGGGAGATGCCGTGTATGCGTGCGATGCGAGGACCGGCAACTGTACCGATTTCCACGCTTATTTCATTGCGCTGGCGCGCAGCAGCGGGATTCCGGCGCGCTTCGCCATCGGCGCAACCATTCCCGCGGAGAAAAACGAAGGCGCGATCGAGGGCTACCATTGTTGGGCGGAATTTTTCGCTGAGGGCCGTTGGATACCGGTTGATATCAGCGAGGCGTGGAAAAATCCACAGCTTGCCGATTACTATTTCGGCCACAACCCGGCCAATCGCTTCGAGTTAACAAAAGGACGCGACCTGATTGTCCAGCCGCCGCCCGAGAGTGGCCCGATTAATTTCCTCGCCTACCCGTTGCTCGAAATGAACGGGGAGGTTATCAAACCCGAGACCACCTTCATGTTCCGGCGGACTCGGGCCTGAAGCTGGCTCTGCAGCCGTGCATCGTAAGCCGCTTACGATGCATGAGTTTTCGCCGTTGGGCTTAAAAACGAGTGGCAATTCATTCGGCAGCTGTCGCGGATTTTTCGGCGTGCCGCACCGACAAGCGCTTGCTCTTGGGCACCGGCTGGTTCCTATTGACGGCGCGTGGGAACTTTGCGTTTGGGAGTTAATATCGATCACATCGCCACTTTGCGGCAGGCGCGTTACGCCACGATGCCGGATTCGAAGAACGCCGAGCCCGACCCGATCGTGGCGGCGGCCGTGTGTGAACGCGCCGGTGCGAAGGGCATCGTTGCGCACCTGCGGTCGGATCGCCGCCACATTCAAGACCGCGACATTGAGCGATTGCGCGAAAACATTATCACGAAATTGAATCTCGAAATGGGCAACACGCCCGAGATTGTCGATGTTGCCTTGCGCATCGTGCCCGATGAAGCCTGTCTCGTCCCGGAGAAACGCGAAGAAGTCACGACCGAGGGAGGTCTCGACGTGGTTGCGCAGCGCAAAGAACTCGAGGCTACAATCAAGCGGCTGCAGGCGGCCGGCATCCGCGTGAGTCTGTTTGTCGATCCGACCTTGGAGCAAATCGATGCCGCGGCTGAGCTCGGTGTGGAAATGGTCGAGCTTCACACCGGCAAGTTGGCCAATGCATTTTCCGAGAAAATTGAGAAACAAGAACTGCAAAATCTGCAAGCAGCGGCGAAATGCGCCTTCGAATTGAAACTGCAGATTAACGCCGGCCACGGCATCAACTACACCAACATCGCGCTCGTTCACACAATTCCGCATCTAACCGAACTGAACATCGGGCATTCGATCATTTCGCGTGCGATGTCGGTCGGCCTCGAGGAAGCGGTGAAAGAAATGCTCGCCGCCATGGAAAATTACAACGGATGAGCGTGCTCGGTATTGGTCTCGATCTGGTTGAGTGCGCGCGCATTCAACGCTCCATGGATCGGTTTGGCGATCGATTTCTGCACCGCGTATTTACCGATGGCGAAATCGAATACTGCATGTCAATGAAATTTCCGGCGCGCCATCTGGCCGGGCGCTTTGCCGGCAAGGAAGCCGTCTCGAAAGCCTTCGGCACCGGCATCGGCAAGGCCATGGGCTGGCGCAACATCGACATCCGCAAGAAGCCGAGCGGGGAACCGTTTCTCGTCTTTTCGGGACCGGCACAAGAACTGGCTACGAAACGCGGTGTGATTTCCGCACTGATCACGCTCAGCCACACTGAGCATCACGCGATGGCATGTGTTGTCTTGGACGGAAAAAATTAAAGTCGGCAATGCGAGGCGCCTCGAAGTTTTTCTTGAACGATTCGACGCGTGGCCTGTCTTGTGCTATGAGCTAGAACCAATGGCCGGCAGAATTGCACTTTCATTACTGTTTGCGATGGCAATTGTCCTCGCACCAGCGCGCCTTTCGGCACGGCCCTGTGTCCTCATCAATGCGCCAAGCGAGAAGGCGTGCCAGCCTGTCTGCTGCGCCAACAAAACTTGCTGCGCGACGTCTCCGAAAAATACAGCTCCCGTGGCGCAACCACTCGCGAAAAGTGGTTTCGGTCCTGAGCTGAACGCGACAGGCATGCCGCTGTTCACAGCAATCAATCCACATTTCGCTCCAGCACCTCCGCACTTCGCTGGTTGCAACGCTGTACCTTACGCGCACTCGCCGCCACAGCTGGCGGCGCTCTGCACGTTTCTTATCTGATCCACGGACGCTGACGCCTCGGGTGTCCCCATTTACGGGAACATCTGGACCTCAACCGTTCGTTTGGATCAATGAAAACAAATTACCTTTTACCATTTTATCTATTTTTAACTTTCAGTTTGCGAGCTGAGCTGCCACGCAGCGAAAGCGCCGAGACTGCGACAGGCGGCTTGTCTCTCGACCAAGTCACGCGCGCCGTGCTCCAGAATAATCCGGCGATCAAGGAAGCCGCGAACCGCTGGCGCGCGGCGAAAGCGCGCGTCACGCAGGCCGCGGCATGGGACGACCTGAAAGTCAGCAGCGATTCGGCTTTCAAGCGCTTCATCGAGATCCAGCCGAATGCGTTCATGGATCAGTCGGCGAGCGTGGAGCAATTGATTCCGGTTACTGGCAAAAATCTCGTGCGCGCGCGAGGCGCGGCGGCCGAGGCGTTGTCGATCTTTGAGGAAGTGCGCCGGGCTGAGCTGGACGTCATCGCCAAAGCGCGGGCCTCCTATTTCCGATTGGCGAACGCTTACGACCAGCTGGAGATCAACAGTAAAAACCTCGTTTCGCTGAGACAGATCGCCGACATCAGCCGCTCCAGATATGAGGGCGGGTTGGAGAGCGCTGCCAATGTGCTCGTGGCGGAGACTGATCACAGCAAGCTGTTGGAAACGCGGCGAGATCTTGAGCACAATGTCTCAGACGCTCAATCGCAGCTCAATACTTTGATGAACCGCGATGCATTCGCGCCGCTTGGCGCGCCGGCGCCAGCGAGCATCAATGAAGCGAATCTCTCGTTGAGCAATTTGCGAGCGATCACGCTGGCGCAGCGGCCTGAAGTGCAGATGGCACACGCGAAGATCGACATGGAGAAGTCGAAACTCGATCTCGCCCATCGGGCGTGGATTCCGGATCCCGCGCTGATGGTGAAAGGGCAGCGTTACAATGACGCTGCGCAAGCGGTGAGCGAACTCGATGCCGGAATCTCGTTCACCGTTCCATGGCTGAATCCGAGAAAATATTCGGCCGGCGTGCGCGAGGCTCGCGAGAACGTCGGAGCCGCCGAGCAAGCTTTTGATCGCGAGGGAAAGGAAGCACTCAGACTCCTGCGTGATCAGTTGGAAAAAATCGCGACGCTCCATCATCATGTCGATCTTTCCCGAGATAAGCTCGTGCCGCAAGCGCGGCAGGCATTCGAGGCGAACCGGTTAAGCTACGAATCGGGAAAGGCAACCTTTCTCGACTGGATCACGGCGCAACGAAACTTGCGCGATATCGAAGCAACAGCGCGCCAGCATCTCTCCGATTACCAGGTGGCTATAGCTGAGTTGGAGGCAGTCATCGGCGCGGAGATTTATTCAGCGACATCACAGCAATCCAAAGGAAAGAAATCCCAATGAGAAACTTTATCAAAAACACCACGTTCTTGATTGCTCTCGTTGCGCTGCTTTTTGGGGCGGCCTCTTGCAGCAAGAAGAGCGCGTCAGGAAAACGGAGCCACGTGGACTATTACACCTGCACGATGCATCCGTCGGTGCATTCGAAGGATCCGGGGAAATGTCCTATCTGTTCCATGGATCTGGTGCCCGTCACGAAGAAAGCCGATGGCGAAGCGAAAGCGAAGCAGGCAGGCGAGCGCAAAGTCAAATACTACAAGTCCACAATGATGGCGGGCGAAGTCAGCGCTAAGCCAGCCAAGGACAGCATGGGGATGGACATGGTTCCAGTTTACGAGGACCAGAAATCGGCCGCGGAAAACAAGCCGAGCGAATTCGCTGTGCCGGTGGAGCGCCAGCAGCAGATCGGTGTGCGCTACGCGAAGGTCGAGCGCAAACCGCTCTTCCACACCATTCGCGCCGTCGGTTTGATTGTGCCCGACAAAACACGTAGCTGGCAATTCGTATCGCGGGTCGACGGTTACGTCCAAAAACTGCACGTCACCGCACCCGGCCAACTCGTCGATAAGAATGCGCCGCTCTTGTCGATCTACAGCCCCGATTTGCTCACCAGCGAGCGCGAATTTGTTGAGCTGCTGCGAATGCGCGACGAAGCAAAAACCAAAGACGCGCGTGAAACGCCGCAGCGCTTGATCGAGTCGGCAAAGCGCCGGCTCCAACTCTGGAACGTGACCGAAGAGCAGATCGTGGAGTTGGAAAAAACGAGAAAAGCTTCCGACACGCTTACGCTGCTTTCACCGTTTCGCGGCGTCGTTCAGTCGGTGCCAATCGAGCAAGGCAAGAACGTGAAGATGGGCGACATGCTGGTGGAAGTGGCCGATCTCAGTGTCGTGTGGGTCTGGGCAGAGTTCTATGAAAATGAATTGTCGATGTTGAACACGGGCCAAAAATTGGCGATCACGGCGAAATCTTATCCAGGGGAAAAATTCGAAGGCACGCTCAGCGTCATCAATCCGTTCCTCGATGAAACGAAACGCACGGCCAAGGTGCGCATCGACATCGTTAATCCGGATTTCAAGTTGCGCCCGGGAATGTACGTCGATGCCGAGCTGGCAATGGATATGGGCGAGGCGCTCACCATCCCCGTGAGCGCGGTCATGCCGACAGGAACGCGCAGTGTCGTGTTTGTCGATAAAGGCCAGGGGAAACTCGAGCCGCGCATAGTCCAGCTCGGTACCAAGTATGCCGACATTTACGAGGTAAAAAGCGGTCTCCAGGAAAATGAGCGCGTTGTCGCCAGCGCAAACTTTCTCATCGACGCCGAGTCGAAAGTGCAAGGGGCGTTGAGGCAGTTTGAAGAAGGGCAAAAGCCATCGGAAACCATTACGCCTGAAACGAAGCCATGACCGAGCAAAATCTGACTTCGGAAAAAGAAACCGACGCGACTGGCAGGCGCGATACGCTGATTGACCGCGTTATCGAAGGTAGCGCGCGAAACAAGTTCCTCGTTTTCGTTTTCACAATCTTCGCTATCGCGGCGGGATTTTATGGCCTGATCCACACGCCGCTCGACGCCATTCCCGACCTGAGCGACGTGCAGGTGATCGTTTACACCGAGTGGGAAGGTCGCTCGCCCGATTTGGTTGAGGACCAGATCACTTATCCAATTTCGAGCGTCTTCATCGCGGCGCCGAAAGTGAAGTTCGTCCGCGGCGAGTCCATCTTCGGCAAGTCATTCATCTACGTTATCTTTCAGGATGGCACCGACATCTACTGGGCCCGTTCGCGCGTCATCGAATATTTAAATTCAGTGCGCGGCTCGCTGCCGGAGGGCGTCAACCCGACGATCGGGCCGGATGCGACTGGCGTCGGCTGGGTTTACGAATACGCGCTGGTGGACGACAGCGGAAAGCACGATCTCGCCGAGCTGCGATCCATTCAGGATTGGAACCTGCGTTACGCGCTGTCCGCAGTGAAAGGCGTGGCCGAAGTCGCGCCCGTTGGCGGTTTCGTCAAGCAATATCAGGTCGATCTCGATCCAAACGCGCTCGTCGCTTACAACATTCCGCTGAGCGACGTTGTTAGCTCAATCAAAATGAGCAACGCCGACGTCGGCGGCAAAATTTTCGAGGTCGCATCAACCGAGTACTACATTCGCGGCCGCGGCTACATCAAAAAAATCGAGGACATTGAGAACATCGTCCTCAAGGTGGAAAACGGCACGCCGGTCTATCTGAAAAATGTCGGGAACGTCCATCTCGGCGCCGATCTGCGGCGCGGCGTGGTCGATCTCGATGGGCGCGGCGAAGTCGTTGGCGGCATCATCGTGATGCGCTATGGCGAAAACGCGCTCAACGTCATCAACGCCGTCAAAAAGAAACTGGAGGAAGTCAAGAGCTCGCTGCCCACAGGCGTACACGTGGTCCCGACTTACGATCGATCCGATCTGATTCAGCGCGCCATCGCCACTCTGCGCGAGAAGTTGATCGAAGAGAGCATTGTCGTCGCGCTCGTTTGCCTCGTCTTTCTCTGGCACATCCGCTCCGCGCTGGTAGCGATCGTCACGCTCCCTATCGCGATCATTCTTTCGTTCGTGCCGATGTGGTGGATGCACGTGACCTCCAACATCATGTCACTGGGCGGAATCGCGATCGCCATTGGCGCGATGGTCGATTCGGCGATTATCATGATCGAGAACGCGCACAAAGGGCTGGAGCATTTCCGGGAAACGCACGGCCATGAGCCGGATAATCTTGAGCGCGTTCAAGTAATTATCGCCGGCGCCAAGGGCGTGGGGCGTGCGCTGTTTTTCGCACTGCTTGTCATCACCGTCAGCTTTGTGCCGGTTTTTTCGCTCACCGCCCAAGAGGGTCGGCTCTTCCGACCGCTCGCGTTTACAAAAACGTTCTCGATGTTCTTTGCCTCGTTTCTCGGCGTAACACTTGTGCCGGTGCTGATGACACTGCTCATTCGCGGAAAAATCACACCCGAGATCAAAAATCCGGTGAATCAGTTTTTGATTCGGACCTATCAGCCATTCGCCAATTTCGTGCTGCGCTATCGTACGTTTACGCTCGGCTGTGCGTTCGTCGTTCTGCTGATCACGATTTTCCCATACATGAAACTCGGCTCGGAATTCATGCCCCCGCTCAACGAAGGCACACTCCTTTACATGCCGACCGCTGTTCCCGGAATGTCGATCACCGAAGCGACCAAGATCCTTCAAATACAAGATCGACAACTGAAAAAAATTCCGGAGGCCGTCACCGTGTTCGGCAAAGCCGGGCAAGCAGAAACGCCCACTGACCCCGCACCATTGTCGATGTTTGAGACAATCATCCCGCTCAAGCCCCCGAACCAATGGCGGCGCGGTATGACCTGGGAAAAGCTTCTGGCCGAAGTCAACGCCAACATCAAGACGCCGGGAATGGCAAACATTTTCTGGATGCCAATCCAGACCCGCACCGAAATGCTCACCACCGGTTTTCGCAGCGTGCTCGGTGTAAAAGTTTTTGGTCCTGATCTTGGCCAGATTCAAAAACTTGCGGTGCAGATCGAGAAAGAGCTGGCTGATTTTCCAAACACGCGCAGCGTATTCGCCGAGCGTACCGTCGGCGGTTATTTTTTGGATTTCACCGTCAATCGAGAAGCGGCGGCGCGATACGGGCTCAAAGTTGGCGATGTAAACGACATCATCGAGTCAGCCATCGGCGGCAAGAACATCACTACCACCGTGGAAGGCCGCGAGCGCTATCCGGTCAACACACGTTACGCTCGCGATTTTCGCGAGGACCTCGACGCACTCAAGCGCGTGCTCGTTCCCACGCCCACTGGCGCGCAGGTCCCGATCTCGATGTTAGCCGACATTAATTACAAAACCGGGCCGCCCTCGGTCCGAAGCGAGAACGGCAAACTGGTCGGTTTTGTTTTTGTCGATCTTACCACCAGCGACATCGAAGGCTACGTGCGCAAGGCGGCGCAACAACTTAGTCAACGCATTCAGTATCCGCCGGGCTATTACATCGAATGGGCCGGCCAGTTCCAATATTTGCAGGCCGCCAAAGAGCGGCTCAAAGTGGTGGTTCCCTTCACCCTACTGATCATTTTTGTTCTCCTTTACATCAGCACGCGCTCGGTCGTCAGAACATTTATCGTCCTACTGACCGTGCCGTTCTCACTCGTCGGCGCCTTTTGGTTGCTCTTTTTTCTCGGCTACAACATGAGCGTCGGCGTCTGGGTTGGACTCATCGCTCTCGCCGGCGTCGGTGCCGAAACCGGTGTGGTCATGCTGCTCTATCTCGATCATGCCTGGGACAAGTTCAAAGCTGACGGCCGAATGAACACCATGAAAGATTTGCACGACGCGGTCATGGAAGGCGCGGTGCAACGGATTCGACCGAAGATCATGACGGTCTGCGCGATCCTCTTTGGCCTCTTGCCGATCATGTGGTCGCCCACACTCCAAGCCGGCGCCGACGTAATGAAACGCATTGCCACGCCGATGATTGGCGGAATCGTTACTTCCGCGCTTCTCGAACTGCTGCTCTTCCCGGTAATTTACGTTGCCTGGCGTAAACGCGAACTGTCCGATCAGACCGAAGAAGAAGCGCCTTTGATTCCGCCGGCGCTGATTCCGTCCAAACTTAAAATAAAGAGATAGAGATTTGGATTTTGACTTTATGATTGAAAGGAGGTGATGAGATGAGAAACTCGATCTTAAGCGTTGGTCTTGTTCTTGCGCTTCTAGCAAGTTCAGCATTTGGCGCCGAACAAAAGATCACTTGCCGCGTAACCGGCAAGAAGATGGGCCAATGCTGCTGCGATATGAAAGGCGGCAAGTTCTATTGCAAGCTGACCAAGAAAACTTACGACCAGTGCTGTTGCGACATGAAGTAGTCAACAACCGCGGAGACCATTTATGATGATGTGGCCGATGTGGATTTGGACGACGGTCGGCGTTTTGTTGATCGTGCTGCTGATCATTGTGATCATAAAGCTGCTGCGAAAATGAGGGCTGAGCTCGCAGAAACTCTCGCTATTGATCGACGGGCCGGCCGGAAAGTTGAATTTTTGAGCATTGGCTGGACGGCGCTCGAATCGATCGTCGGAATTATCGCCGGCGTTCTTGCCAGTAGTGTCGCGCTGATCAGCTTTGGAATTGATTCGGTGATCGAAGTTGCTTCCAGCCTGGTGTTGGTGTGGCGACTAAGTGACGCTTCTGCCACGGAAGATCGAGAAGCATTTGCGCATCGCTTGGTCGGCGTCTGCTTTCTCGCGCTCGCTGTTTATGTGAGCTTCGAAGCGATGAAGGATTTGCTCACGGATTCAACGCCGCGCGTGAGTTATTTCGGAATTATTTACGCCGCCGCTTGCGTCATGGTCATGCCGCTGCTTGCGCGCGCCAAACGTCGCGCCGCCGCAAATCTTCAGAGCCACGCACTGCACGCCGATTCTCACCAAAGCGATATATGTGCTTATCTCGCGGTGATATTATTAGGCGGCTTGGGTCTCAACGCACTTTTCGGATGGTGGTGGGCCGATCCGGTCGCCGCCCTTTGCATGGTGCCGATTATCTTGCGCGAAGCGATCAGCGGCTTGCGCGGACAACCGTGCACCCACGCACACAGAGTTTGACCGATTGTCGATCTTACAATAGGAGCGATGCTCCGCTTACTTCTTGGCGCAGTCGCAACTCTTCCCGCAATTGCATTCCTTGTTATCGTTCATGGGACAGTTCTTGCCGGTCTTTTTGCAATTCGGCTTGTCCGCCGCAAATGTCACCGTGCAAATCGCCGCGGCCAAAATCGAAAACAGGATATTCGTATAAGTTTTCATAGGCTCTAATTTTGTCCGCGAAATCATCTGGGCGCTAGCAAAAAAAAACGAAGAACGCTCGGTCGGAGAAAAAGATTTGAACATTTCAGAGTTTGGGTTGATCGAAGAAGGAGCAGTGAAGGGGACGCGCAATAAGATCATTCGGCTCGCCGTGGTCCTAACGACTATGGTGGCGTGGTTCTCGATCTCGAATCATTGCGCAGTCGGCGGGCTGATTGCGAAAGCCAACTCAGCCGTGGCGCCGATGCATTGTCATGGCACTCAGCCAGCGCCGTCGAAGAAGAGCAGCGAGGAGGAAATGCCTTGCTGCAAGATGCTCCGCGCGACGCTCGCTGGCGAAGCGAAGGCTTTTGAGGTTGCGAGTGAAAATTTCGTTCCAATTCAAGATTGGATTGTGGTCGAATTAATTTCTGCGGCTGAAACGCAGCTTTCGCCGCTCGAACTTGATACCGGGCCGCCTTTTGCTGGTTCGTTCGCGGAATCTGTTTTGCAGCGGAGCATTCTCGCTCACGCTCCACCTTCTCTCGTCTAACGACTGAGGCCCTGCTGTCGCAGGTTAACCTCGGTCGTAATGCACGCTCCATCTCTGCGCGCTTTTGCGCGCGTCGCTGGAGTTCTGATTCACCACGCGGATGCGCGGAGCCGCATTCGCAAACCAAAACTAAAACTAAATTATGAAATCTAACTACAAAAAAATCTTAGCATCGTCCGCAGCGATGGCGTTCGCTTTAATCGGCCCCGCGCTTTCGTTGCAAGCAGCAGAAAAACAAGGATTGGGTGCAAACATCGACAACTCTCGCCAATCCGTACGGCGGAAAGGAAATGATTAGCTGGCGGGGAAATCAAAAAGTAAACATCGACAATCAAGAACGACAACAAACATGAAGAAAACAGAATCACTAATAGCGATCGCAGCCGCAGCGTTATTCGCGGCATCGCCAGTCATTGCTCATGAAGGACATGAGCATGGAGAGAAAGACGCTATGGCATCGGGCGAAACGAAAAAAGTCACCGGCGAAGTTATCGACATGGCCTGTTACATCGATCACAGCGCGACCGGCGAGAAGCATACCGATTGCGCTAAGAAGTGCATCACGAGCAATTTGCCGGTCGGACTGAAAGCCGATGATGGAAAAACGTATTTCCTGATCGGCGAGCATAAGCCACTGAACGGCGAGCTGGCGCAGTACGCCGCCAAGACGATCACCGTTAAAGGCAAGCTTAGCTCGCGCGACGGCATCAACCTGATCGAGAACGCCGAGATCCAGAAATAGCAAATCGAATCGCGCGAACGCGGCGTTCGATCCGCCGCATCCGCGCTGTTAGACCGACATGAACATTTTCTTCCAACATCTCAACTCGCCGGAATACATGCACGTCCTGCTTAATCCGGTTCCGGTTTACGGATTGGCGATCGGAATAGTCGGGCTTTTGTTGGCCATAATTGCGCGCAGGCGCATGGCCATCGTCATTGCGCTGGCGCTCGTGTTTCTGAGCGGGTTGTCGGCATGGCCGACCTACCATTATGGCGAGGCGGCGTACGATCGTGTCAAGGCCATGGCCGACACAGCGGGCGATCAATGGCTCGATGAACACATGGCGCGCGGCGAAAAACTGATCTATGCGTTTTACGTTGTCGCCGGGCTTGCGGTTGTAGGGATGTTTGCGCCGATGAAATGGCCACGCAGTTCATTGCCGCTCGCGATCGCAACGCTAGCTGTCGGATGTGCGACTCTCGGTATCGGGTTCTACATCGCTTATGCGGGCGGTCATATCAGGCACAAAGAATTTCGGTTCGAACAGCCACCGCCTCCACGAGAGGAACACCATCATGAACATGAGCATTAGAATTTTTGCTGCCGCATTTTGCGCGCAATGGTTGATCAGTTGCGCGACAAACCCGCCACCGCTTCCGCCTGGTAATCCCGCCGATCCACAAGTTCGTGCGCGCGCAAAAGCCCCACCGAATTTGCTCGCGCGCGATGAAACGACGATCGGGGTCGAAAAAGAACTGAGTCAAACCGGGAGCACGGCGGAAAGTAGCGAGAACATGCAGCATGGCGCCATGGAAGGGATGCAACATGAGGGCATGAAGATGGAGCAGCCGGGCCAAATGAAACAAAGCGGCGACATGGAAGGCGACGAAGGGATGCAGCACGGCGCGGTTGCTCGCCCAGAAAAGAAAGCTGTCGCTGATGAGATGAAGAAAACTTCCGGCGCGATGAAACAAAAGTCGGATGAAATGAAACCGGGCGCGACCACTTACACATGCCCGATGCATCCGCAGGTCCACTCCGATAAGCCGGGCAAATGTCCGATCTGCGGAATGACGTTGAAAAAAAAGGAAAGCGGACAATGAAACTACGAAAACCTTTCTTGCTTTGGGGAACAGTCGCACTCGCCGGCTGCGCACACGTCGACCCAAACCCTGCGTTTCGGGAGCTCGCGAACACAGTTCATCTGCGAACCGGCAAGCGCGTGCAATGGAACCGCGGCAGCGCGGAAGATGCGGAAGCACACGCAGCAGTTGCTTCACTGTTAAGCCGACCTCTCACCGCGGATTCGGCAGTGCAAGTTGCATTACTGAACAATCACAATCTGCAAGCGACCTACGAAGAGCTTGGCATCGCGCAGGCGGATTTGGTCGAAGCAGGCTTGTTAAAGAACCCGGTCTTCTACTTCGAGCGCCGACTGCCCGGTCAAGCCGCGGAGATCGATCTGGTTCAAGAATTCATCGACATCTTGCTTTTACCGCTGCGCAAGCGAATCGCCGCAGCACAATTTGAAGCGGCAAAGCTGCGGGTTGGTCATGAAATTCTTACCGCGGCGGCTGAAGTGCGCGCTGCGTTTTACGAGCATCAAGGCGACCAGCAACTTGTCGATCTCAGAAAAACGGTAGCCGACGCAACAGAGCGCTCCGCGGAGACTGCTTTGAAGATGCACGAAGCCGGGAATCTGCGGGATCTCGATCTTGCCAGCGAGCAGGCGACGCATGCTCAGGCAAAAATCGACTTAGCCAAAGCTCAGGCAAATGCGGTGCAAAGCCGCGAGAAACTAAACAAACTGATGGGAGCGTTCGGCGCGCAGACGAACTGGACGGTCGCCTCGCGGTTGTCTGAATTGCCGGGCAATGAAGTTTCTACAGCGCAACTGGAATCGCGCGCGATCCAGCAGCGACTCGATCTTGCCGCTGCCCGCCAGCAATTCATCGCCGAGGCGCGCACGCGCGGGATCGCGCGAGCAGAGGCGATTTTGCAAGGTGCACAAATCGGCAGCCATTACGAGCACGAGATCGAACCGCGCCACTCAATCGGACCGAGTGTGAGTGTGCCGATCCCGATCTTTAATCAGGGTCAGCCAGCATCTGCCCGGGCTAGCGCAAAGATGCGGCAAGCTGAACAACGTTACCTCGCGCTCGCGGCTGACATCCGTTCAGACGTCCGCGCGGCGCGGGACAAGATGCTGCTCTCGCGACGGCAGGTTGAATATTTCAAATCCACTGCGCTGCCGACTCGCACGCGGGTGACCGAAGAATCGCAGCTTGAGTACAACGCGATGCAGATCGGACCGTTTCAACTCCTGCAAGCGAAGCAGGAGGAAGTGAAAACGGGAGCAGATTCCGTGGAAGCCTTGCGTGATTACTGGGTCGCGCGAGCGGAATTAGAGAAGGCAGTGGGTGGCAGTTTGAGTGGAAAGTTCATTTCACTTCAAAGCGAATCGAAGGAGGCAACTCACTAATTATGATTACACGACGAAAATTCCTAACAAGCGCAGGTGCGCTGGCGGGCAGCGCTGCGGTTTTGCAAAAACTCGGCTCTGCCCAGGAAGTTAAAACGCGCGAGCCTAACAAGCCACGCGAAACAACCGCGGCAGCGAACAGGAACAAACCGCTGATCGAGCGCGTCGATCCGAAGCCAATGCTGCCGCCCGGCGAACCGGGCAAGGATTACACGCCGGTCATTACGCCTAACAACACAGCGCTGCCGTGGAAGATTGTCGATGGAGTGAAGGTCTATCATTTAGTTGCCGAGGAAGTGAATCATGAGTTTGCGCCCGGCATGCGCGCAAAATGCTGGGGCTTCAACGGTCATGTGCATGGCCCGACGATTGAGGCAGTCGAAGGCGATCGTGTGCGGATTTATGTGACAAACAATCTTCCCGAGGCCACATGCATTCACTGGCACGGCGTTTTAGTTCCTAACGGGATGGATGGTGTCGGCGGCTTGACGCAGAAGGATATCCAGCCGGGCGAGACGTTCCGTTACGAGTTCACCCTGCGTCAGCACGGAACGCATATGTATCACTCACATTGCGATGAGATGACACAGATGGCGCTGGGCTTGATGGGATTGTTCATCATTCATCCGCGACGCCCGCGCGATCAACGGCCCGACCGCGACTTCGCTTTCATGCTTGGTGAATGGAGACTCGACACCGGCACATCACGGCCGAATCCAAATGAGATGACCGATTTCAACGTGTTTACCTTCAACGCGAGAATTTTTCCTGCGACAGCGCCGATGGTGGCAAAACTGGGCGATCGCGTTCGCATTCGACTGGCGAGCGTGGCGGCCATGAGCCATCACCCGATCCATCTGCATGGCTACCAATTTCGCGTAACAGAGACTGATGGTGGACAAATTCCGGAGTCTGCGCAGCCCGTGGAAACGACCGTGCTGACCGCTGTCGGGCAGTCGCGCACCTTTGATTTCGTCGCCGACGAGCCGGGCGACTGGGCGATGCACTGTCACATGACCCATCACGTGATGAATCAAATGGGGGACAAATTCCCGAATACGATCGGCGTGCAGCCGGGGAAACTGGACCAGAAGATCCGCGCGAGTTTGCTGCCGGGCTACATGACAATGGGAACGAATGGCATGGGCGAAATGGCAGAGATGCACATGAAGGTGCCGCGCAACAGTCTTCCGATGGTTGGAGCGCCTGGCCCATTCGACGTTATCGACATGAGCGGGCTGTTGACTTTGCTCAAAGTGCGCGAAGGGATCACGAGTTACGAAGATCCCGGCTGGTATCAGCATCCGGAGGGGACTGTCGCGACGCTCGCCAACGGCGATCAACTTTCGCGCGACGGCATTGATGTCGATCTTTCACCGACCAAACGGAAACCCGAGCATCAACACTCCGGTTAATGGCTGCATGAAGCGAAAATCGCCAAGTTGGTCAATGCAAGGCGCTCTCTCGGAGTCTCAGATTTATCGTGATTTCGACCGCGCATTTACGCGCGGCACCGGCCTGCCGCTTAACTTGCACGCCCCAGAGATGTTGAATGTGGTCCGCTATGCGCGCCGGCAAGAGAACCCTTTCTGTGCACTAATGGCGACAACGAACACGAGTTGCGCGGCGTGTTACGCCTTGCAACAGAAGCTCGAAAAGGAAGCGCAGCTTCAACCTAAAACCCTCAAATGTTTTGCCGGTCTGTGCGAGACGGCGGTGCCGGTGCGCGTGGGCGACAAGTTGATCGCGTTTCTGCAAACGGGGCAGATTCTTTTGCACCATCCCAAGAAACCCGAGTTCAATCACATCGCAGAAACGCTCATCAAATGGGGCGCTGAGGTTGACCTCAAAAAGCTTGAAGAAGCCTACTTCAACACGCGCGTTCTCTCGTTGCCGCAATATGAATCGCTTGTCCGGCTACTCGCGATTTTTGCGGAACACCTTGCGTCGTGTGCAAATCAGCTTGCCTTGCAGAGTCAAAAGACCGAGCCCGAAGCCGTGTCGCGCGCGCGTCGTCATATCGCTCAAAAATTTCGCGAAGAACTTTCGCTACCGGACGTTGCGCGCGTCGTGAACATGAGCGCGAATTATTTTAGCGAGAAATTCAAAGAGGCCACGGGCCTCAATTTCGTTGAGTACGTCGCGCGCGCACGCATCGAGAAAGCGCGCAATCTTCTGCTGAATCCCAATCAACGCATCAGCGAAGTTGCATTTGAAGTAGGTTTCCAGTCGCTCTCGCAATTCAATCGCGCCTTCAAAAGAATCGTTGGTAAGTCACCAAGCGAGTTTCGATCGGAGCTGGCCAAAAGGGAATAGCGGCCCGTTATCGGGTTGACTTGTGCGGGCGAGCGCGCCGCAGCCTGCGTAGTGAAAAAACGCGCAGCTTTTCCGAAAGGATGCGTAGCCGCGGAGCAGGTATTTTTGAAAAGTGAGGCATCAACAAATCCCGGCTATGAAAAACAATCTCGTTCTATTGCTTGACGCAGATTCGGATTTGGCTGGCGTCGCGGTGGAAGCGGCGGCGCGGACCGGTCACGAGCTGCGTCTGGTTAAGACCAGTCGTGATGCTTTTCGCATTCTGAGCAGCGAAGGTGCGCAGGTTGAAGCAGTGATTGTTGATGTCGATCCAGGCGCACACGCAGTGGCGCTCCTTGAGGCGATCGACGGCTGCGAGAAAAAGCCGGCAGTGATTGTTCTGACGTCCTTGGAAGAAATCTATATGAAGCCAATTGCAGCGCGATACGGAGCAGCCGCTTGCATGGGCAAGCCGGTTTCAATCGAGAGGTTAAAATCGACTCTCGATCAGATCCCGAGGGTAGTCGAAAGAAACCACGGATGTTCTTGCGATCTATGGGGACGTCCATTCCAACGGCATTCGGCTATCACCGAGACCGCTAGAAAATATATCGGCCCTTGTCACGAAGCACGCTCGCGTGGCGATCTTCATTCGCAGTCGTTGCGAACCGACAACGAACTCTCCCATGCATCAAGCATTACAAATTAAGAACCAGAAATCTCAGACAAGAAAGGCAAATCATGAAATCGAAAAACAAATTGTTAGTCTGCGCGTTTGCGACAGCGCTTAGCTTCCTGCCGTTTCAAGTGCACGCCGGAGCTTGGTCGAAGAACTGGGAGTTTTCGGTTCCGATCACCAGCCGTCAGCAAGCGGAAGGGTTGAAGCCGGGAACGAAGATCGCGATGTCCTGCGCGAAGTGCAAGACGGTCCAGGTCATGGACGTGGATAAAAAGGGCGAGTTCCTCGCCTGGTTCACGCCAAAAACCAAACACACGTGCCTCGGCTGCGGCGGCACATGGGAATACGTGAACATCGCCAAGGGGACGCGCGGCGGCTACACGCACACCTGCTCGAAGTGCGGTGACAAGTCGGTGTATTGCTGCTCAACTCATTCAGCCGAAAAAACCAAAGGCATGTAATCATGCCGATGACGTGAACCGCTCACCCTGGCAGTCTGGAGTGAGCGGCTCATTCTATCCTCAATGGAAAAAATGTAGCCGTACTGAAAATACGAGCCGCTCATCTCGCAGCGCTTGCAGTCGGGCAGCCCGCTTCTTCTCATCAGTCGCAATCGCGGCCGAAGACAATTCTTTGGCATCATCCCACGCGTATCCGAAAAAATGCATGGCCTTTCCGTGCGGATGCGTAGCCGCCTTCTCGTGCCGGCCCAACTTTGGTTCTAGGAACAAAGGCAATGAAACACAAAATTGGAATCGTCAGCAAAGCAGTTCGCCGAGCGACCGGCGTTTTTGTCGAGCTCATGACTCCGAAAGGGAAAGTCTTTTCGGGGCGCGCTGCTGCCGTGAGGTTTTCGCCGGCCAACACAGTCGTTCAGCTCGAACCTGAGGCCGTATCGTATTTTGGACTGATCAATTCCGGCGAGCTGGTTTTGCGAACCGGAAATAAGTTTCACTTTTTCGCTCTCTTCCGCGGTAGCGCGAGCATTGTTGATCGCCGCCTCACTGTCCTGGCGGAAACTATCACGCCTGTCACTGCGCCTTTCGAAAACTGCGGAAATCCGACGTGTGATTGCAGTGACGTGATATTGGATCACCCCAGCGCGATTCCACGATCAAACGTTTCATCGATATTTCGCCCTTGGTCGAGCCGTCAACGAAAGAAGAAAAACAAGCAAAAGAAGCAATGAAATCGGCAAACGCGGCGCTCAAATGGGACGAGCAGTGCGTCGTCTGCGGCAAATCAGTCGGACATAACGAAGGCTTTAGCCACCTCAACATCGAGGGCCAGATGATTGCGCTCTGTTGCCCACTCTGTTTTGAAACATTCGAAAAGGAGCCGGCCAAGTACCTGCGCCACCGTGCCGTGCGCAAAATCGCCGAAGACAAGTCTCCGCCGGGATCTTTTTCGCTTTTCGAACAATGACAGCCCGCATCCGCCCCAGTGTAAGTTACAGTTTCACGATGCGTCTGCGCATCGAGAAAAGGCCCGGCATGTTCGTCAAAGTTTTGGCGGCTATTGCCGCACAAAAAGGAGATCCCGGCGCGGTGGACGTGGTCGAGGCAACCCCTACTTTCAAGGTGCGGGACTTAACGGTGAGCGCGCGCGATGACGCTCATGCCCACGCCATCGCGGAGGCCGTCCGGAAAATCAGAGGCGTCACGGTGCGCCACGTATCGGACCGCGTTTTTCTGCTCCACCTGGGCGGGAAAATTCACATTCAAAACAAAGTCCCCGTCAACACCGCGACACACTGTCGATGGCGTACACGCCGGGCGTGGCGCGTGTCTGCCTGGCCATTGCGGAGGACAAACGCAAGGCGCGTACGCTCACGATCAAACACAATTCCGTAGCGATCGTGAGCGATGGTTCGCGCGTGCTCGGTTTGGGAAACATCGGCCCGGAGGCAGCCATGCCGGTGATGGAGGGCAAGGCGATGCTCTTCAAAGAATTCGCCGATATTGACGCTTACCCAATCTGTTTGCGGACACAGAACGCCGACGAAATTGTCTCCGCCGTAAAATGGATTTCGCCGGGATTTGGCGCCATCAACCTTGAAGACATTAGTTCGCCGCGCTGCTTCGAAGTCGAGCAACGTCTCAAAGCGGAACTCGACATTCCGGTTTTCCACGATGACCAGCACGGTACAGCAGTGGTCGTGTTGGCGGCCACATTCAATGCACTCAAGCTCGTTAAAAAGAAGCTGAGGCAAATTCGCGTTCTGATTGTTGGCGCGGGCGCGGCTGGAACCGCCATCGCTCGTATGCTTGTGGCGGCGGGCGGGCGCGACATCCTTTGCTGTGATCGGAAAGGTATCATCTGTCGGCGGCGGTTGGCTGAATTGGATTCCAACAAAACTTGGCTCGCACAACACACCAATCCCAACAACCGCGCCGGTTCGATTGAAGACGCTGCTCGCGGCGCGCATTTGTTTATCGGGGTAAGCGGTCCAGGCACATTCCCAAAACGCGCTCTCAAACGGATGGCCAAACAGCCCATCGTGTTCGCGTTGTCCAACCCAGTTCCCGAAATTATGCCTGAGGAAGCCGCCGGTCATGCGCGCATCATCGCTACCGGCCGTAGTGATTACCCCAACCAGATTAATAATGTGCTGGCCTTTCCCGGCATCTTCCGCGGCGCGCTGAACGCGCGAGCCAACGACATTAACGAGCCGATGCAATTGGCCGCCGCCAAAGCGATCGCCATGTGCATCACGGATGATGAATTGAGCGAGGAGTACATCATTCCCAGCGTGTTCAACAAACAAGTCGTACGTCGCGTCGCACACGCAGTCGAAGCGGCCGCTCACCGGAGCGGGGCCGCCATGCGCCCGCACCGTGCCAAGTCGCCGCGATTAACTTCCCCATGAAAACTATGCAAGTCGCTGCGCAGGAAACCCGAAGAAATGCGCAATGATTCCGAAGCGCTGCGGAGACACGCCACCCGCTCTGCATAGGTTCGTTAGTATCAACTAGGACACTCAAAATAGAACACCGATATGAAAACAGGAATCCATCTTCTCTTCTACCGTAAAGTCCGTGCGCCAATCATCGCAGTGGCTGCTTGTGCCCTTGCCTCAATCGCAGGTGGCGCGACGCCCCGTCCTGGCGAGTCGATCGGGAGTGATGCTGCTCTCAAACAGCAAATTGCCGATCTGCAAGCCAAAGTTCATCAGTTAGAAGCGGGAATTTCGTCGCACGCTCAACAATCCGGAACTTCAAGCGGCATGACCAGCGTGGGCGGCATGGAAGACATGCAGGGTATGCAAGGTGCGCAGCAGAGTATGCAGGGAATGGAAGGAATGATGGGCATGATGGGCCAAATGATGCCCGGAATGATGAATCAGATGATGCCTGGAATGAGCGGGATGCCTCCCGGAAACATTGGGCCTCCGCAATCCGCGCTGCCCGGTTTTCCCGGTGCGTCGCACATTTATCACATCGGCGCGACCGGATTTTTCCTCGATCACGCGGAACACATTGGCCTTTCCATTGAGCAACAAGTCGGGTTGAACAAAATCAAAGAACAAGCGCTTTTCTCGAAAAGCGCATCCGACCGTCAGATCGAGCAGGCCGAGCAGGAGCTCGCGGCGCTCACCTCCGCAGATCAGCCGGATCTTAGGAAAATCGAAGCAAAAGTGCGCGACATAGCCAAGCTCGACACCGATCAACGGATCGCGTTTATCAAAGCGGTCGGGGAAGCTGCGAAGCTCCTTACCGCTGACCAGCGGAAAATCTTGACCGGCTTTGCGTCGCCTGCGCCCGCAGCAGCGCCCTCTCCGAGCGCAGCCATGAGTCCAATGGAGCACATGTAAATCAGTCTGGGCTTGAGTTCGCGCCACAGGCATGACGTAGAGCCCGTTCAAACTGGAAACCTCACGATCAATGAATACCGAAAAGAAAGATAACCCAATCGAGCAACCTCCGGTCGACGGCACCGAGTTCGTCATGTACGCGCCAGAAGCAAAAACTGTATCTGTTGCGGGCACGTTCAATGACTGGCGAGTAGACGCCAATCCGCTCACTCGCGACCCGGATGGTACATGGCGAACGTCACTCGCTCTCGCGCCAGGCCGCTACGAGTTTAAATACATCGTTGACGGCAAATGGTGCTGCGAACCAGGCCTCGAGGGAATGTATGAGGGGCGAGGTGGCTGCGTCTGCAATGAATTCGGCACAATGAATCGCGTGCTCGAAGTGACTTGATCAAAACAGTGTCGCGGCGGTGCCGCCTACAAAATGAAGAGGGGCACCTGAATGGATGCTGCGGTTGACCTGGTGCAATCTTATCTGCGGCTCAACGGATATTTTACCGAAACGGAGTACCCAGTCCTTCGGCTCGAGTCCCAAAACACCGTGACTCTAACGGATGTCGATCTTTTGGCCGTTCGCTTTCCCGGAGCATCACGCTGGAGTTCTGAGGGCCGAGACCGCGGTATTGGAGTACCGCCCGATCCTATTCTTAATGTTACAACTGAGGGGATGGATATGATTATCGCTGAAGTGAAGGAGGGGAAGTCTCGTCTCCACCCAAGCATCCGAACGCCGGAAGGAATCGAAATCATCTTGCGACGTTTCGGCTGCTGCGCGGATGATCTGACCTCGAGTGCGCGAGCGGTGGTGCAGGGCCGCAAAGCCGAAACCCAATTGGCGCATGGCATGGGTGGCAGAATTCGCATCATGGTCTTTGGCGGAACAAAGGCGGAGCCCGCCTCGCCGTACGATTTCGTTTTCCTTCGGCACATCGTGCAATTCATCAGCCGCGAAATGCGCGAATACGCTGACCTGTTTCTGCACAGCCAATTGAAAGATGACACGCTTGGGCTGCTTGCGTTGATCGCAAAGCTCGGTTTGGAAGTTCACTAATACGGATAAAATCCTTTCCTGTGACGCAAATGCCAAAACTGCCACCGTCGGCGCTGATATTCCTCGCCACGGCGTCGCTGCTCTTTGGACAAGTTTCGCCGGAAGAGCACGCGCGCCATCATCCCGGTCAGGTAGCACCAAGTCCCGGAGCGTCGCCTGCGCCAGGCGGAACCTTGCCACCTTTCGGTCCCGGCAAGATGGGCCCGCCTTCCGGCGTGATGGAGGGAATGGGCGAGATGATGAAAGGGATGGGCGGAACTCCGCCGAAACAGCTTTATCCGACGCTGATGTCGTTGCCCACGTTGTCAGCTGAGCAACGCAAGCAAGTGGAACAGAAAGCGGACGAGAGAATTCGCGGTGGGAATTCGCTCATGGTGGAAGCGGTTGATGCGCTCGCGGGCAGCGCCGCATCGCAGGATTACGCCGCGATGCACGAGGCGACAGTAAAACTTCACGAAGGCATGACGCAGCTGGAGAGCGGCATTGCCGCGCGTCGCGCGCTGGCCGAAGGACGTGCGCCACCCGAAGTCGCTCTCGAATGGTTCAGGCGTGAAATGAATCTGCCGATCAGTGGCGCGCCACCTTCGGTTGGTTTGTTAGGCAATATGCAGTTTCACATCGCGGTCATCACGATCCTGGGAGCTTTCGCCGCTGTGATGATCTTAATGTACTTCTACAAAATGCGGCGGGCCGCGCATCTCCTGCAAGCCCTGACCGGCGGTGAGCCATCAACGCCACTCACCAGAAGCGCGATACCCGCGCCAGCGACAGCAATCGTTGCCGCGCCTCCGCCGGCGACTGCTGCACCGGTGACTGCCGCTAAGAAGTGGTCGGGCAAGTTGCGAGTCGGGCGAATCTTTCAGGAAACACCGGACGTAAAGACGTTCCGGCTTATGAATCCGTTAGGCGGCCCGCTGCCGTTTACGTACCTGCCTGGGCAGTTCATCACGGTCGCACTAGCGCCGGATGGCCAGGCAGTGAAACGCAGTTACACCATCGCCTCCTCCCCGACACAGCACGATTACGCTGAGATTGCCGTTAAGCACGAAGACGAAGGAATAGTTTCTGGTTTCCTCCACAACCATGTCAAAGAGGGAGACCTGTTGGATTTCTCCGGCCCATCCGGCTTCTTCACTTTCACCGGACGCGAGTGCAAATGCATTCTGCTCATCGGTGGCGGCGTCGGCATCACGCCGCTGATGAGCGTGCTTCGTTACCTGACCGATCGCAGTTGGCCGGGAGACATCTTTCTCCTCTACTGCATCAAGACCCCGCGCGACATCATCTTTCGCGAAGAACTCGATTACCTTCAGCGCCGCCACCCAAACTTGCGCGTCGCCATCACGGTATCGCGTCCCGAAGGCACCGATTGGAAAGGGCCCACCGGACGCATCACCAAAGAACTGATCGTCCAAACGGTACCTGATGTTGCCTCTCGTTACGTGCACATCTGCGGCCCGGTGCCGATGATGGAAGTGGCCAAAAAGATGTTGATCGAGCTCGGCGTTCCAAGCGAGCGAATGAAGACAGAGGCGTTCGGCCCAGCTTTGGGCAAGCCAGAGCCGATTCTACCGACAGTTCCAACTGCGCCTTTGCTCGGAAGTGAAATCTCGCTTCCCACTGTGACTTTCTCAGTGTCGGATAAATCCGCGCCGCTGCCGCCGGATAAGGTGATCCTCGATGTAGCGGATGAGATCGGCGTCGAAATCGACAACTCCTGCCGCGTTGGCACCTGCGGAACCTGCCGCGTGAAACTGTTGTCCGGCCAAGTAACGATGGCCGTCGAGGACGGATTGGAGCCGGGAGACAAAGAGAGAGGAATGATCCTCGCCTGCCAGGCCAAAGCCACCGCAAACGTGGAAGTGGAAGCCTGAGATGAAAGAACGCAACGAGCTTGTTGTTACAGGTCTCGTTATCTTGCTGCTTATTCTCTGGCTCGGTTTTCCATTCCATCAATCGCCACGATTTGCGGGAAGTCTGGCCGGCGGAATGCTTGCCGTCACCGGTTCAATCCTGATGCTCGTTCCGTTGGCTTACTCGATCGTCAAACGGATCAAGCCGCTCAAGGGCCTCGTCACTTCCCGAGTGCAAATGCGCACGCTCCTATCGTGGCACATTTACGCGGGTGTGCTCGGACCGATTCTCGTTCTCATTCACACAGGTCACAAATTTCAAAGTCATCTTGGAATCGCGCTCACCACGATGACCATCATCGTCGTCTTGAGCGGTTTCACTGGCCGTTACCTCCTGAGCAAGTTTTCGCGCACGGCTAACGAGAAAAAGAAAATGCTGACCGAGCTGGAGTTGGCCTACCGCCAGACCGCTACTGAATTGGCCGCGCAACCCGAACAAGTTGAAATCATGAGGCCTTTTTCCGGATTTTTCGGGCGACTGCTGACGGGGATGTTTGTGCGGATGGGTGGGGAAAATCCGGGCGCAATGCCTGCTCCGATCCGGGCGTTGCGATTGTCCGAATCTATCGCCGATGTCGAATACGCAATTCGCACCCACGAGACTTTCAAGCGCGCGTTCTCGATCTGGTTAAAACTGCACATCGCTCTCTCGTTCACACTTTATGCGCTGCTCGCGCTTCACGTTTGGGCTGCGCTCACCTTCGGGCTCAGGTGGTTTTCATGACGCTGCAGAAAACACTGTTGCTTGCGGCCGTCGCCTTCGTATTACTCGTGTCTGCTTTCTTCGCTTTCTCAGCTCGTCATCGCGAGAAAACAGCGAGCGCGATTCTCTCGCCTGTTTTCTGGCAGCACATGGTCAGTCCCGGCGATCTGTCGCAAGCGCACGCATCGCTTGAAAACAATTGCGCTGCCTGCCACACGCCGGTGAAGGGAGTGGAGACGAACAAATGCATCGTCTGCCATGCCGACAATCAAGCGCTTCTTCAGCGGCAACCGACCGCGTTTCATGCAAATATTCAAAGCTGCACGCCGTGTCACCTCGAACATCGCGGACGGACCGCGCGGCCAACCGAGATGGATCATGCCGCGCTCGCGCGCATCGGCTTGCGACAAATGGAAAAATCTTCCGAGAGCGTACGCACTCAGGCGGTGCAAATCAAAAGCTGGTTGGAGCATACGAACCGCGTCGCTTTTTCGGGAGCAAAGCTTCAGCGAGATGAACGAGCGCTCAACTGCGCCACCTGCCACCAGACGAAAGATCGACATCTCGGTTTGTTTGGGACTGACTGCGCCCAGTGTCACACGACGGACAAGTGGACTATCACCGAATTTCGGCACCCCTCCACGGCTTCGCAATCGTGCGCGCAATGTCATCAAGCTCCACCCAGCCATTACATGGGCCATTTCCACATGGTCTCGATGAGAGTGGCCGGCCAGGAGCACGCGAACGTGCAGCAATGTTTCCTTTGCCACCAAACGACATCGTGGAATGACATCAGAGGGGTCGGTTATTACAAGCATCACTGAGGATATGAGTGCGGAAGAAAGGACAGTAAAAGATCCGGTATGCGGGATGAAGCTTGATGAGAGACAGATCAAAGAGTCTCTCGTTTATAACGGAAGGAAATATTATTTCTGCTCGATTGGCTGTCGGGCTGAGTTTCAAAGACATCCTGACGATTACGTCAAAGGCGCCCAAACAGAAGGTGAGATCAAGGATGTGTAGATTTCTCTGCTATAAGGGGCCGGCGATTCTTCTAGCGGATTTGCTCTATCGCCCGCAGAATTCACTGATCCGCCAAAGCTTTAAGGCTAAAGAGCGGACCGAACCACTGAATGGCGATGGCTTCGGCGTGGGCTGGTATGCGACAAATATCAGCCCGACTCCGTGCGTGTTCACCAGCCTTACTCCGGCTTGGAGCAATCAAAATCTACGCCGTCTTAGTGAGCACGTTGAATCGTCTTGCTTCTTCGCCCATGTTCGCGCGGCTTCGCCCGGAATGCGTGTCTGCGAAGCAAACTGCCACCCGTTTCAGCACGGCCGGTTTCTTTGGATGCACAACGGTACGATTGAAGGCTTCTGGCAGATCAGGCGTCGCCTGCGCGCGTCTTTACCGGACCAACTTTACGACGCCATTCAAGGGACAACGGATTCAGAACATGCCTTTGCCGTTTTCCTGCAACTGCTTGGAGATACCGAGCGGATGTGTTCGGCCAAAGAAATGGGGCAGGCACTCGTGCTTACAATCGCCCAATTAGAGCGATGGACAGCAGAGACGGGCTCTTCTGCGCCATCGTACTTCAACTTCGCTGTGACCGATGGACAGAGTGTCGCCGCTGTCCGTTATGTCTCTAATCCAACGGTGGAACCTGCCTCTCTTTATTATTCGGTGAGCGGGAAGCCCCAAGTTACTGGTCGGGTTTGTCAATCTGCAGAACCTCATGATGGGAATGAGAGAACAGTCGTCGTCGCTTCCGAGCGGTTGAACGAGGACTCAACCGATTGGATCAGAGTCGCTCCGAATCACATCCTAACGATCACACAAGAATTAACCGTGAACGTAGAATTGATGGATGTCGTGCGGCTCGGCTCGAAGATCAGTCCGCCCTGAAAGCGTCGGCTTTTACAAACATCATTGAACCAAATCATGGAACGTTTTCGCTCGATTGTAGAAATCCTCGGCACAGGTCTTGACGCCGCTGGCGTGCTCATCGTTGTAGGAGGCGCGGTGCTCGCCACTGCTAGGGTCTTACTTCGTCGCATCAGCAGCATCGGCGAATATTACCGGCGTTACCGGCAGGATCTCGGCCGCGCAATTTTGCTCGGGCTGGAGTTCCTAATCGCTGGTGACATCATCCGTACGGTCGTCGTCGCGCCCACACTGCAAAACGTGCTTGTGCTGGGATTGATCGTTCTCATCCGAACGTTCCTGAGTTTGTCTCTGCAACTCGAAATTGAAGGAAAATTGCCCTGGCGCCGTGACGCGCCGCGCGAAGATCACGATCATTGACTGGATTTCCGTCGAGATTTGAAACCGGCACCCACGAAATGATTTACACGTGCCCAATGCATCCGGAGATCGAGCGGGATCATCCGGGAAATTGCCCGATCTGCGGGATGGCGCTCGAACCGAAATCGCCGGTTGGCGGTGGAGAAGAAGACAACGCGGAACTAGGCGATATGACGCGGCGGTTCTGGATCGGTCTCGTGCTCACAATTCCGGTGCTCGTGCTCGCGATGGCGCATGTTGCACCGTCTGTGCCGGAATGGATCGCCGGCGAATGGTCACGCTGGATTCAATTCATATTAAGCACGCCGGTGGTGTTGTGGGCGGGCTGGCCGTTTTTCCAGCGCGGTTGGCAGTCGGTCCGCAACCGCACGCTCAACATGTTCACGCTTATCGCCATGGGCGTAGGCGTCGCGTATTTTTACAGCGCGGTTGTCATGTTGGCGCCCAATGTTTTCCCAACGTCGTTTCAACAGCACGGCAAGATCGACATCTATTTTGAAGCGGCGGCGGTAATCACTGTCCTTGTCCTTCTCGGCCAGGTGTTGGAGCTGCGCGCACGCAGTCGCACCGGAAGCGCGATCCGAGCATTGCTCAACTTGGCGCCGACTGTTGCGCGTATCGTTCGTGACGGCGAGGAACACGATGTCCCGCTCGGGCAGGTTCAGCCCGGAGATCGGCTGCGCGTTCGTCCGGGTGAGAAAATTCCCGTTGATGGAAAAGTTCTCGAAGGCCGAACGAGCGTCGACGAATCGATGATTACCGGTGAGTCGATCCCAGTGGAAAAAGCAGTCGGCGACCACGTCATCGGCGGCACCGTCAATCAGACTGGCAGTTTGCTGATGGAAGCCGAGCGCGTCGGAAGCGAGATGATACTTGCGCGAATTGTAGAAATGGTCGCGCAAGCGCAGCGCAGTCGCGCGCCGATTCAGGGGCTGGCCGACAAAGTTTCCGCGTGGTTTGTCCCGGCCGTAATCACGATCGCCGTAATTGCATTCATCGTGTGGGCCACGATTGGGCCGGAGCCGCGCTTTGCTTACGCCATCGTGAATGCCGTTGCCGTGCTCATCATCGCATGCCCATGCGCACTCGGACTTGCCACGCCGATGTCGATCATGGTCGGGGTCGGTCGCGGCGCGCAGGCTGGTGTGTTGGTCAAAAACGCCGAGGCCATCGAATTGATGGAAAAAGTGGACACGCTCGTCGTGGACAAGACCGGCACGCTCACTGAAGGCAAGCCGCGCCTGACGCGCGTTGTCCCGGGTCCGCGGGATTCTATTTCGGAAGAACAGTTGCTTTCATTTGCTGCGTCAGTTGACCAGCAGAGCGAACATCCGCTTGCGGCATCGATCGTGCGTGGCGCACAAGATCGACATCTCGCGCTCGCGAAGGTGAGAAATTTTCAATCGACAACGGGCGGAGGCGTGATCGGTAAAGTGGACGGGCGCGAAGTGCTCGTCGGCAAGGCGCAATTTTTGCGCGCGCAGAATGTGAGTGGAATCGAACTGCTTGAGCCAAAAGCGGGCGAGCTTCAAGAACAGGGACAAACAGTGATATTCGTCGCAGTTGATCGGCGCGCTGCGGGCATCATCGCGGTGGCCGATCCAATTAAGGAATCGAGTGTCGAAGCAATTCGACGTCTGCACCGGGTCGGGATCAAAATTATCATGTTGACCGGCGACAACGCGCGCACCGCGAAAGCTGTGGCCGAAAAACTCGGCATCGATGAAGTGGAAGCCGGCATTGAACCGAAGCACAAAAACGAGCGCGTGCGGAAATTGCGCGAGCAAAAACACATCGTCGCGATGGCGGGCGATGGAATCAACGACGCGCCCGCCTTGGCGGCCGCGGACGTCGGCATTGCGATGGGGACCGGCACCGATGTGGCAATGGAAAGTGCCGGCATCACGCTGGTAAGAGGCGATCTACGCGGCATTGAGAAAGCAATCAACTTAAGCCGTGCGACAATGCGCAACATTAGGCAAAATCTTTTCTTCGCTTTCATTTATAACGCCCTCGGTATCCCGATCGCCGCCGGTGCGCTCTATCCTTTTTTCGGATTGCTGTTGAGTCCGGTGATCGCCGGCGCGGCGATGAGTTTCAGTTCAGTCTCAGTCATCGCGAATGCACTGCGTTTACGAAGGATCCGATTATGAACGATGGGCTGCACCCAATCGCAGTTCGGTAGGAATGGAAGAAGGTCTCGGAGTTGGCGCCGAAGCCATGCAAACATTTGGCTTCACAAACCATCAAAGACCGCGGCAAAATGTTTTGTGCAAACAAAGCGACGTAACTGCAACATCTTAAGCTTATGATTATACGATTCATTATCGCAACAGTGGTTGCGTTGCTCTTCACGCCCGCCGTGCCGCTCCTCGCTGCAGAACATCCGCGGCCACAATTGCAACAGTTGCCACAGACAACAACAAGATCCTCGCAAAGCGGCACCCAGACGAAGGAAGTGAGCAAGGCTGATATCTCTGATGGAATCAAGAAGCATATCGGCAGCGAGACTAAGAAATCCACCGATCGAAAGTTCCACGTCAAGTACGGGGGCAAGGGTTTGGCGCTCGACTTGATCCGGGTCCATGACGATCGCCTCTCGAGTATCGGCGGCGGAAAATATTTTGCCTGTGTCGATATGAAAGCAACCGATGGCAAGACCTACGACATCGATTTCTTCATGACCGGGCAGCCGGGCAACATGAAGGTCACCGAGACTTCCGTCCACAAGATCAACGGAAAACCGCTTTACAATTGGAAGGAAGAAGGCGGCATCTGGAAAAAAGTTTCGACTTAGCCGGGCGGTCATCGCAACCATGCGTTGTCTGGTTGTCTCAACGCTCGCTTTGGTTGAAGCGTTGACGAGTTGAGCTGAGCACACAGCGACGTGGCTACATTGCGCAGTTGCGCATTGTGCGCTGTTCCATCACTTTCAGCCGCGGATGTCGAAAGAATTTTTCATCACCACGGCGATCGATTACACCAACTCGGCGCCGCACATCGGGCACGCTTACGAAAAGGTGCTGGCCGATGTAATCGCGCGCTATCATCGGCTCAAGGGCGACAAAGTTTTCTTTCTCACCGGCGTAGATCAGCACGGACAGAAGGTGCGGCAATCGGCCGCGAAAGAAGGCCTGGCGCCGCCGGAATTCGTCAAAGGCATCACGCAAAAATTTGTCGATCTTTGGAAAAAACTCGACGTGAAATATGACGAATGGGCGGAGACAACAGCCGATCGTCACAAGAAAGTCGTGCAAGGAATGCTGCAGCGCTTGTTCAACGAAGGTCAAATCTACAAGGACAAACAAGCCGGCTACTACAGTGTTCGACAGGAACAATTTTTAACCGATAAGGAACGTGGGCCCGATGGCGAGTTTGGTCCCGAGTGGGGCGAGGTCGAGTTTCGCGAAGAAGAAAATTATTACTTCAAACTGAGCGGACACAAAGATTGGTTGCTGCGCTACATCGATCCCGCAGGCGCGGGACAAGACGCTGTTATTCCAGGTTTTCGGCAAACGGAGTTGCGCAACGCAGTTGAGAGGCTTTCCGGCGACCTTTGCATCTCGCGACCTAAATCGAGATTGGACTGGGGGATCGAACTGCCGTTCGACAAAGATTTCGTCACTTACGTCTGGTTCGACGCGCTCAGTAATTACATCAGCTTTGCCGGTTACGATCCAAAGGCGAAAACGTTCGCCGATCAGCCGCAAGGATTCCGAGACAAATGGCCGGCCTTACAAATCATCGGCAAAGACATTCTCATTCCGGCGCACGGGACTTACTGGCTCATCATGCTCCACGCTATCGGCTTTCCCGACGATCAAATGCCGCAACTGCTCGTGCACGGTTGGTGGAACATCTCGGGCGCGAAAATGAGCAAGTCGTTAGGCAACATTGTCGATCCGAATTTGCTCGCCGATAAATACGGCGCCGAAGCGCTCCGCTACTATTTGATGAGCGACATCGTTACCGGAAAGGATGCCGACTTTGCGGAACAACGCCTCGTCGAACGATTCAACACTGAACTGGCGAATGATTTAGGCAATCTCTTAAACAGAGTAGTAGCAATGAGTCATCAATATCGGTCCGGGAAACTAATTTATGTAAAACAAAGACCAGAAGGCCTGCTTCAATTCGCAGTGTTAATAGAGAAGGAGATTGACTTGTACAAGACAGAGTTGGATGGCGGTGCTCCCGAATATCCAAACATAGAACCCTTTCACGTCGAAGGTGCCATTCGAGCAGTTTCCGCGATCTCCCTTCATTGCAATCGGTTTATTGACAGCACTGCGCCTTGGAAATTAGCAAAGTCAAATTCGGGCGACGATGCTGCTCAATTAGACGCAATTCTCTATGGTCTCGTCGAATCGCTGCGCATCATTGCGATCTTGATTTCACCGGTGTTGCCACGCGCCGCACATGGAATTTTCGATCAACTGAATTGGAAGATGGCGCCGGAGCTGAGCGGAAAAGAGGAACGATTCTCACTCAAAGATGCGGAGTGGGGCGGTTTGCCGGACGGACATGTAGTCGGGAAACCGGTACCGCTGTTTCCCCGGATTGAGACGTAACTCTGGGGAGAGCACGCGAGGGCGCGTGCGCTCCCCAGAACGTGCGGGTTCGAACGCGCGGCAGCTTTTCATTGCGCGCATTCTTCGAACGCGGCCGGTTTGCCTTGGAGATAAGCGAGGGCTTCGCCGACGAAATGCAATGAGCCTGTGATCAGCATGGGCGTGTTACCGGCACCAGCCTTTTCCAATGCATCGGCCAGCGTTGAGCAAATCTGGCATCTCATCCCAAGATTAATCAGAATCTTGGCGAGCTCCTGTGGATTCGCAGCGCGCTCGCTTCGGATCCTGGGCAAGATCACGTGATCGGTGATCGGCACGAGCGCTTCGCAGATTCCAGGCAAATCTTTGTCGGAGAGCACGGCCAGGACGAGGCAAGTCAGTTGAGTGCCAAAACTTTCCCGCCATGTATTGGCGAGGGCGCGCGCCGCAGCGGGATTATGTGCGCCGTCAAGGAACGTGCGTTGATCCCAACGCTGAAAACGCGCGGGCCATTCGACGGTGAGAAGGCCCCGGGCAATGGCCGAATCTTTGATGTCGATCTTAGCGTCCCGCAGCGCGGCAATTGCGATCGCGGCATTTTGTTTTTGATGCGCTCCGTGCAATGCGATCGGTGTTTGCCCGTATCTTTCGCTCACGACGTAAATCGGTGCTTTGCATTTCGAAGCGCGAGCTAAAATGACTTGCTCGGCTTGGGGCAGTTGCGGCGCAGAGACAACCGGGACCTTTGGCTTGATGATTCCCGCCTTTTCATTCGCGATCTGTTCGAGGGTATCGCCCAACCATTTCTGATGATCGAAATCGATCGGCGTAATCACTGCGACGTGCGATTGCACGGCATTGGTGGCGTCGAGCCGGCCGCCCATGCCCGTCTCCAGAATGGCGATGTCGATCCTGGCAGCGGCAAAATATTGCAGAGCGAGGACAGTGGTGATTTCAAAGAAGGTCGGATGCGGTTCCCAGTTTGCGACGAGATCGCGAATCTTGGTCAGCGCCGCCGCCACCGCGTCCTCCGAAATCATCTCGCCACTCGCGCGAATGCGCTCGCGAAAAGTGATGAGGTGAGGGGATGTGAAAAGACCGGTGCGATATTTTTGCGCGCGGCAGATCGAATCGATCATGGCGCAAACCGACCCTTTGCCGTTGGTGCCGGCAACGTGAATGACGCGCGCGCCGGCCAGATCGACATGCAACTCGTCGATCAGCCGCCGGATGTTTTCCAGTCCGAGCTTGATGCCGAAGCGCTGAAGGCTGTAAAGCCAGGCGAGCGCCTCCCGGTAGTTCACTGCGCGGAGGAAAAATAGCTGAGCAACTGGCTGATTTGTTCCCGCATTTTTTTGCGGTGCACGATGATGTCGATCAATCCATGTTCCTCGAGAAATTCAGCGGTCTGGAATCCTTTCGGCAAATCCTGGTGCGTGGTTTCCTTAATGACACGCGGCCCGGCAAATCCGATCATGCTCTTGGGCTCGGCCATGATCACATCGCCTAACGAAGCGAAACTGGCCATGACGCCGGCAGTGGTCGGGTTCGTCAAAACGGAAATATAGGGAAGCTGTTGTTCGGCGTGACGCGAAAGTGCGCCGCTCGTCTTGGCCATTTGCATGAGGCTTAACATTCCTTCGTACATGCGCGCGCCGCCGGAAGCGGCAATGATGATGACGGCGGAACGTTTGGTCGTGCCGTATTCAATTGTGCGGGTGATTCTTTCACCCACGACCGAGCCCATGGTGGCGGCGAGGAAACCGAAATCCATTACGGCGATCGACACTTTGTAACCGTCGAGCATTCCACGTCCGCTGATGACGGCGTCAAGCAACCCCGTGCTCGCCTGATAATTTTTGAGGCGATCTTTGTAACTGGCCATGCCCTGAAAACGCAACGTGTCGATGGATTTTAGATCGGCGTCCATTTCGACGAAACTTTGCGGATCAAGCAAATTGTCGATCCGTTCCTGGGCCGAGAGGGCGAAATGATAATCGCAGCGCGGACAAACCCGCAGATTTTCGACGAGCTCGATTTCGTGCACCACTTCGCCGCAACCAGGACATTTTTGGAAAAGCCCGTGCGGGATGTCGCGCTTCTTGCGACTCTGCGCTTTCATTGCGGGTTTCTTGAAAATTGCCATCGGAACTACGCGCGGGCGGCGGTCGCTGCGTGAACAGAGCTGGCGCCTGCCTTTTTTAAAACACGCGCGCACTCGCTCAGGGTTGAGCCGGTTGTCAAAACGTCGTCGATTAAAAGCACGCGCAATTCTCGCACGTCCACGTTTTTTCGTAAACGAAACGCGCCATGTAAATTTTTCATGCGTTCGGCGCGATCAAACGCGGTCTGGGTGGTGGTGTAACGAATGCGCTCGAGCACAGGTTTGTTTTGGATCGACCGCTGCGCACTCAACAAATCCGCGAGCAAAGCCGCCTGATTGAAACCGCGTTCGCGTTCCCGGGCCGGGTGCAGCGGGACTGGAACGACGATATCAAACCGGCGGTAGCGAAGTCTGTCGTCATCGAGGGCCGCAAAGAGCCAGCGCCCCACTAGATGCCGCAGATGCAGTTGACGACCATATTTAAAATCGAGAATGACGCGGCGAACAATCCCGCGGCTGCGATAGGCGGCGACGGCGGCGTCAAAGTGCAGAGAGCGATGCTCGCAATTCGCGCAGTTGAACTCGTTTGTGATCGCGCCTGCAAACGGCTCCGAGCATTTTGCGCAAAACGGCGGGACGATGCGCGTAGTTTTAGTGTCGCATTCGCCGCAAAGATATTCGCCATGGGCAACGCTGGAAGCGCAAATCGTACAGACCGGCGGATAAAGCAGCGATGCAATCGCGGCGAGGCCATTAAACTTTGCGAGCGCCAACATATCTCAACCAGCCGCGCATTAGCATCCACGTCAAGCAGGCGACGCCAAGCGGCACGATTCCAACGAGCAGATTTTTGCCGAGCCACGGAAGAGCCAGAATCTCGCGATGGGCAATTTTGTTGAATCCGCTGCTGCTAAAAATCCAGCCAGCGTGCAGACCGATTGACAACCACAGTGAGCACGTAACCACGCGCGCGTCCGCGAGAATCCAGCCAATCACGAATAGAGTTGTGAAACCTGCCGCCACCATTGTGGGATTGGAAAACTGCGAAAACGAGTGAGCGATGGAATTGAATCCGGAAGTCCAGGTGACAACCGCGGAAGTGTGCAACGGCGCTTTTAGAAAGTGAACGACGGCGAAGAGCGCCGACGTAATAAAGATCGACATGCTGGCGCAGCCGCTCCTCAACAAAATGCCTAGGATCAGGCCGCGAAAAAATGCTTCTTCAATCAGGGGGGCAGCAATTGAAGCTCCAATAATCTTTGTCAGAGAGAACCAGTTGATCGCTAAGCGCAGTGAAAAAATATGCAGGGCGAGTAAGAGCGCGCCACAGCAGAGCAGGGGAAGCGCTGCCAAAAAGAATCCAGCTGCGAGATCGCGCGACCAATGTCCGTTTCGCCTCAGCGCAAGGTCTTCGAGATTGCACAGACGAATCGAGCGAAACAACGGCCAAAGCAAAAGAACGGCTGCAAGCAGAAGCGCCCGATGAAAAAAAATCTCGAAATCGAAATTGCCGAGAAAAGAAAACAAACCGTGCGCGGCCAGTGATTGCGCAGTCCAAAACAGGACGGGGGCAAGCAGCGTGCCGAAAAAAATGGTCGCCGCAAAATAAACCAGCAATCTGACTCCGTCCTTCAAGGCTGCTAATGTAAGGTTTGCCCGCGATGCCGAGTCAACACATATGGACGGAGAAAGACCGAGATGGAAGGAAGCGAGAGGTCCGTGCGACAAAATTCGGCGGCGTCTGGCGGTTTCAATCTAAAATCGCAGGCGAAGCGGGCTGGGCCTATTACGACATTCCTCCGCTGGAGGATTTGTTGATGTTGAAACAAATCGTTGAGCGGAAGTATCGCCGTCGTCGCGCCTCAGCCGAAGACGTGGCCTCGATTGAAGAATTGATAAGCGAGCGAAACGCCGATGAGTAAGTGGAAGACCGAGGAATTGATAGCGGCGGACCCGCCTTCGCTAAAGCTACGGCGCGGTTTTGTGTGTGGAAAAATTAATCTCGGACACGGCGTTCATGAGTAACTGGAACACCGACGAGCTGATTGACGCCGACAAAAAGTTCGTCTGGCATCCGTTCACGAACATGCGCGAATGGTGCGCCGCGGAACACAAGCCGCTCGTTTTGGTGGAAGGGCACGGCGCGATTTTGCGGGATAGCCGCGGCCGCGAATACATCGACGGGAATTCGTCGATCTGGACAAATATTCACGGCCATAATCATCCGCATATCAACGCCGCGCTTCGGAAACAGTTGGGGGGCATGGCGCACGCGTCCTTCCTCGGCTTCACTAATCCGCCCGCGGTTGAGCTGGCCCGGGCGATGGTCGATCTTTTCCCTGAGAACACATTAAGCCGCGTTTTTTATTCCGATGATGGTTCGACCGGGATCGAGGCGGCGTTGCGAATTGCCGACCAATACTGGCGTTTGCGCAACTCGAGAAAACATCAGTTTATCGCCTTTCAAAACGGTTACCATGGCGATACAGCGGGCGCCGCCAGTTTGGGCGCCGCCGCCATGTTCCAGATCGGCCCGAGCCGATGGAACTTTCCCGCGATCCAAGTGCCAGGGATGAAAGCGCTCGAGCAAATTTCGCCGACCGAAGTTGCAAAGGTCGCGGCGGTGGTTATCGAACCACTCATTCAAGGCGTGGCCGGAATGAAACTGTGGCCGCCGGAAACTTTGAAAAACGTGCGCGAATGGTGCGATCGCGCCAGCGCGCTCTTGATTGTCGATGAAGTGATGACCGGCTTTGGAAGGACCGGAAAGATGTTTGCGATCGAACACGAACCGGTCGTGCCCGACATTATGGTCCTCGGGAAAGGATTAAGTGGGGGATATCTCCCGCTCGCGATCACGCTTGTAACCGAAGAAATCTTCTCTCGCTTCGATGGATCGGTTATCGATGGCAAAGCGCTGGCCTACGGACACAGTTATACTGGAAATGCTCTTGGCTGCGCCGCCGCGAAGGCAAGTCTCGAGGTTTTCGAAAACGACAATGTCCTGGAAAATTTACAGCCGAAGATTCGGCAAATGAGCGCAGAACTGGAAGGGCTGCGGAGTCGTCCGTTTATCGCGGAAGTGCGGCAGTGCGGTTTTATTGCCGGAATCGAATTGGCGACTCAACCAGGCTTATCGCCATCCGACGTCTCTAAGCTCGGAGTCGATGTTTGTCTTGCAGCGCGAGAGCGCGGTTTGCTGACGCGGCCGCTGCGAAACATCATCGTGCTCATGCCACCCCTCTGCATCACGTCAGCGCAACTGACGGCGGCGATTGACGCAATTCGAGACTCGATTGCCGATGTTTGCGGCCAACAAAAATGAAATCGTGACCGGTTTAATGGCAAAAAAAATCAGGATCGACAATCTCCTCGTCGCTCGAGGCTTTTTCGACAGCCGCGAGGGTGCGCAGCGCGCGATCATGGCAGGCGAAGTGAGAGCAGGGGACCATGCAATCACGAAATCCTCCGACCTGGTCACGCCCGATGCAGAAATTTTGGTCGCGCAGCGCCCTCGCTATGCCGGTCGAGGCGCATTGAAATTGGAAGGCGCTCTCGATTGTTTCGATATTGGTGTTCGCGATAAGATTGCGTTGGACATCGGCGCATCGACTGGCGGATTCACCGATTGTCTTTTGCAGCGCGGCGCCGACAAGGTGTACGCGGTGGATGTCGGCCACGGCCAGTTGGCATGGAAAATCCGGAACGATCCGCGTGTTGTTGTGCTGGAGAAGTTAAATGCGCGGTTTCTCTCGCGTGAGCACATTCCGGAGCTTGTCGATCTTTGCGTGATCGATGTCTCCTTCATCTCGCTGAGTTTGATCTTGCCTCGGGCTTTCGAGTTGATAACTCCAGATGGTGTGATTCTCGCGCTGATCAAACCCCAATTCGAGCTGCAACCCAAAGACGTGGGTCGCGGAGGGATCGTGCGTGATCCGGCTTTGCATGAGAAGGCGCAACAAAAAATCGTGAAGTTCGCGGAGGCGGCCAACTATTGCGTGACCGGCCTCGTTCCATCGACAATCACCGGCGCGGACGGTAATCAGGAGTTTTTCATATGTCTCCGAAGAAAATTGGATTGATCGCGCACACGGGAAAACCGGGCGTGGCCGAGTTGATCCAGGCCGTTCTCGAAGAACTCAATCGTTTTTCGATGTCGATCTTGATCGAGAAAGAGAGCGCAGCGATTGCCGGGCGCCGCTCCGATTTTACGATCGCGCAGCTTGGCGCTGAGGCCGATCTTCTCGTCGTTTTGGGTGGCGACGGGACAATTCTTAATGTGGCCGGTGAACTGGGCGAAGCGATCAAGCCAATTTTTGGGATAAATGTGGGATCGCTCGGCTTTTTAACGTGCTCAAATTCATCGGGGTATAGGGAAGCGGTCGAATGCATTGCAAACGGGCGCATTGAATTCAGCGCGCGAACGCTTTTGCAGGTGACTGTGCGCTCCACCGCAAAATCCGAAACGCGCATGATCGCCTTAAATGACGCTGTCTTGAGCCGTGGTGAGCTCTCCCGTCTCATCCGTCTGCGAACGCGTGTGGATGGCGAAGCGCTGACCGAATTTAATGCCGACGGACTAATCGTTGCGACACCCACCGGTTCCACGGCCTATTCGCTCTCGGCCGGCGGGCCAATCTTGTCGCCTCAATCGGGGGTCCTGGTGATCACGCCAATTTGTCCGCACGTTCTCACAAACCGATCAATCATTGTGGCAGACCATTCCACAATCGAAGTCGAGCCGAATGAACCGGATTATCCGGTATATCTCACGGTCGACGGCCGCGATCCGTTGCCCTTGGCAACCGGCGATGTGGTGCGGATTCGAAAAGCCGCCAAAACTCTTCCGCTTGCGGTCCTGCCGGAAGTATCGTTTTTCAGTGTTGTTCGGCAGAAGTTGAAGTGGAGTGGCAGCAACGTGTGAGTGACATGCTTTCGGCGCGGTGACTCGCAGCGCGAGGTCAGGTATCGCCTCAGGTTACGGCTTCACTTGGTGGATTGCTGTTGGCGCTGATTAATTAAGGTAGAGATTTGAATTTCCAAAGGAACCGGCACCAACACCAGTAGATTGGTGTTGCCTCTGATTGAGTATGGTTTTTAGGCGCTCTCCGCTGGCTGGTTATCGTCTGGCGAGGAGTTGGATGATGGTGTGGTCATAATGTGATGACCGTAGATCGCCGTTCCAACCAATCCGGCTATCGCCGTAACCAAGGTTGCGATTCCAATTATTGGCGCACCAAATAGGACTAGAATTGCGCCTATCGCAAAAACTGCAAGCGCGAGAAGCGTCCCGCAAACCAACCCGGCAATTCGCCATTTAAAGTAATTGTTTTGGATGAGCGTATTTAGCTGGTGATCGTTGTGCTGCTGATTCCGCAGCCACGTATGTCGCTGTAACTGCTCAGTCTTAAACGCTGCGATTATCGCTTGTTGAGCTTCCGGTGGAAATGCGTTGAATCTATCCGCTGGTGGCAATTCTACCTGCGTTGCAGGGAAAAGTATGTTTACCTGCGTGTACTGCGGCGGGACCGACATCCCGCTTGGCTGCGGAGGCGGAATGCGCCTTTGGCTTTCGGGTTCGTTAGCCAACCTCTAAATGCTCAAATTCGAGTTGAACGGTTTTTTCTACCCTACGAATCGCGCCTCCCAAGTCTCCCGAAACGCGAGCAAAATCACCACAAATCGCATCTGTAGATGTATTTGGAGGCAACGTAATTCGATACCCTGGCTCTCGCAGCCCTCCCGCTGGCGCAAGTACGATAGACGCCATGCCCAAGATGATCTGTCGAGCAACCTCTGTCATAAATTAACAATACAAGCATACTACCATTGTCAAGATGGCGACGCCCTTACGATGACCGCTTTCTCGTCTTTCGTGTCGAAAAGCTTCTTCGCTTCCATATCTGAAATCGTTGTGCTGATCGCGCTGCGGCATAGTAAAAATAAATCCAAAGCTTCGTCTGGCGTCAATGTATCCTCAGGATGCATTAAGGGGTTACGGTGAAGCCGCCTTATTTGGTCGATGATAAAGGTGACATCCTCGGATGCTTTCTGGGTCTTCAATATTGCAATATATACCCCAAGCTCGCGTCTTTCTGGCCTCTCGCCCGTTTATCGAATTATGTAATCCACGACGACCGCTTCCAATGCTCGAATGATGTGAAATCCGGTTGCCGTAGGGAGATTAAACGCGAGACATCTTCCTGAAGATTTAACGTCATCAATCGCAACCTGAGACATTCTTTTTAGTATTGAGTTGTTAAACATCTGGTCTGCGTTGTTGACCAATTTTTGAGATGAAAGGATGCCTTTCTGCGAGACGCAATATGCAGGGACAAACGCCAGTGCGTTGCGCAAAACGATGTCGAAAGCATTTAGGCTTTCTTTTAAATTGCTTACCGCCGTAACGCCAAGCTCGGCGTCGGGCGTCTCCTTGGCTCTCTTTATCTGCCCTGTAATATGCACCCACAGGGTATTGCCAAGACCGCGACATTCTTCCAGGGGGACCATTGCCGGATCATAAAGAAGATAGTTTAGGGCTATTTCGGCGTCTGTTAGAGCAATGTTCGCATCAACCAGCTTGGTTTCCGCCGTAAGTAGATTAAGGCGGCGCACATTGCCACCAATGGCATAGAATCCCCAAAGGTTTACCGAATCCACGCTTCTCTTTAGCTCAATAAGGAGCCGGTCGCCAGAAAGGAGATTCATTTAGAATCTCCATAACCAATCGGAGGCAACACCAGTAGATTTTATATGACATATATTGTCTGATGTCATGAAAGAATGCCCTGGAATAGTGGACGATTACGTCAGACTCCCTCTTTCCGACTTAGCGATGTAATATCTTGAAATGCCCAAGCCGGATAAGCCTGCGCGAAAGCCGGAGGAATTTACTCTCGCGGAGCCGAGTATCGCGCAGGAATGGGAGAGCTATTTCGATCTACGTTGGCGGGCGCTCCGGGAGCCGTGGGGCCAGCCGCGGGGCACTGAACGCGACGATCTCGATGCGGAAAGCTTTCATCTTATCCTGCGCGACTCGGCCGGTGCTGTGGTTGCGGTCGGTCGACTGCATCTGAATTCGCCCTCTGAAGCGCAAGTGCGCTACATGGCGGTCGATGAAAGCCATCGTAGCCGTGGATTTGGAAGTCGGATCCTCAGTGGCCTCGAAGATCGCGCACGCGCTGAGCGTGTTACTGGCGTCGTTCTAAATGCTCGCGACAATACCATTAATTTTTATCGCCGACATGGTTACTGTATTGAAGGCCCGGCCGACATCCTTTTTGGCGAAGTTCGTCATTTCCGAATGCGGAAGGATTTATCTCCATAGAACAGACGGGTTGATGAGCAGATATGGACTCTTCTAATTCACTGATTGTGAACTAATAAAATAAATTATTATGTTATTCACGTTACAGAAATGACCTGTAAACTTCACCTAATTCGAAGCCGTTCGTGGCCGAACCATTGAGCTCTTCGCAAGCGCAAATTCAAGGTCCCCCTCTTCCGCTGGCCCGTCGGCTGAGAGTTTTTGACGCCACGATGCTAGTGATGGGCGGAACCATCGGCTCGGGCATTTTCATGAATCCTGCCCTCGTTGCCAGGCAGATCCACACGCCTGCACTGGTTGTGGGAGCCTGGGTTTTCGGTGGGCTCATCGCGTTGACTGGCGCATTTATCTACGCCGAGATTTCGAGTCGCCTTCCGCAGGTGGGCGGACAATATGCATACCTTCGCGAGGCGTTTCATCCATTAGTGGCATTTCTTTATGGCTGGGTATTGCTTCTTGTCGTGCAAACCGGAGGCATGGCCGCGGTGACGGTCACGTTTGCCAGGTATTTCATCGAATTGACCGGCGTTGAAATGCCGGTGTCATTGATCGCAGCGGTTACCTTGACCATGCTGACGGTCGTTAACTGTCTCGGAGTCAAAAGCGGCAGCAATCTGCAAAGCACATTGATGATAATGAAGATCGGCGCGATCGGTCTGTTGGTAACGGTGGGAGCGTTGTTGGTGCGCGCGCCTGATTTTTCTTTCACGCCAATCGTCGACCAACCGGTCTCTGCCGGGCTGCTCTCCTCTTTCGGTGGGGCCATGGTGCCTGTTTTGTTTGCTTACGGTGGATGGCAAACTGGCTGCTTTGTCGCGGGAGAGCTGAGAGAACCTCGCCGCGACCTGCCCCGGGCGTTGTTGCTGGGAACGGCCGGTGTCGCCGTCCTTTACACTTTAGTGAACTTTGTTTGTGTGCGAGCGCTGGGGATTCCCGGGTTGGCGTTCACCGACACTCCGGCGTCGACGTTGATGGAAATTGCCTTGGGCAGACCGGGCGCGATTGCCATTGCTCTTGGTATCGTGATCTCTACTCTGGGCTTTCTGAGCCAGAGTGTTTTGACCGCACCACGTGTGTACTTCGCCATGGCAGAAGATGGAGTCTTCTTCCGGCAGCTCGCCTGGGTGCATCCCCGTACGCGTGTGCCTGTATTTGCCATTGTTTTGCAGAGTGTCTGGACAATGCTGATTCTGTTTTCCGGAAGCTATGGGCAGATCCTCAACTACGTGACAGCGATGGATTGGATTTTTTTCGGACTCACGGCGAGTTGTCTTTTTGTCTTACGCCGGCGCGAACGAGCAGTCGCGCGGTTCCGCATGCCCCTGCACCCGATCACAACGGCGCTTTTCTGTTTGGTCTGCTGGAGCGTGGTGGCCAACACTATTTATCGCTATCCGAGCAATACACTCATCGGGATGGCCATCTTGGTTTCCGGCGTACCTGTATATTACATTTGGAGAAGGACTTCCCGCGCGTGAATCGTCGTCGCAGCGCCGCCGGTTCGCCATACATGGAGTGGGCCAAGCTTTGCTCCACCGCTCGTTATAATTTGGCGACTAGCGGGATGGCCGCCTTTCCCCTGGCCGAGCTCGGCGTCGAAATCGGCCAGCTGGAAATCAATGGTCCCAGCGGCTGCGGTTACGGCTACGAGCCTTTATTGGGAAAAATCGCGGCCCGTTATAACGTGCCGCAAGAGTCGATCGTCAGCGCTATCGGAGCTTCGATGGGCAACTATCTCGCGCTCGCTGCAACCACCGAACCGGGCGACCAAATTCTGGTCGAGCGTCCCAATTACGAGCCGCTCTTGAGCACGGCACGATATCTCGGTTTGACGATCGAGCATTTTCAAAGGCGAAGTAATTTCGCGGTTGATTCGGCCGACTTGGAACGGCAAATGACGCCGCGAACTCGTGTGATCGTGATTACGAATTTACATAATCCGAGCGGAGCATTTTGTTCCGAGATCACTTTGCGGGAAGTTGCCGCTCTGGCTCGCAACAATGGGACTTATGTACTGGTGGATGAGGTTTATCGCGAGATGTTGTTTGAGACGCGGCCCCGGAGCGCGTTCCATATTGATCCGGAACGTTTCCTCATTACCAACAGCCTGACCAAAGCTTACGGCTTGAGCGGGCTGCGCTGCGGATGGGTGCTTGCCCCGCCTGACGTCGCCCGACGCATATGGCGCATCAATGATCTTCACGGCGCCACCTTTGTCCATCCTGGAGAATTGCTCAGCGTAATCGCCTTTGAACAACTTGGGCAAATCTCCGCGCACATGAAGACGTTGCTCGAGACAAACCGTAAACTCCTCCGGCAATTTCTTAGCGCGCACGACGATCTGGATTGTTACTGGCCGGAATATGGAACAATTGTGTTCCCTCGGTTGCGCCGCGGAAGCGCAGAGCAATTCTGCGAGCTGCTTCGCACGCGTTTTGAGACTTCTGTGGTTCCCGGACGGTTCTTTGAATGTCCGGACCGCTTTCGCATAGGCGTGGGCGGGCCAACAGAAACGGTTCGGGAATCGTTGCGCCAGTTGGGCAAGGGTCTGGACGCATTCGCAGAGACGACCATGTCTTCTTCGTCGCGGCGTGGCTCTTGACCCGTGGCACGCAGGTGATAGCCTGTCGCAGCCGCCCTAAGCACTGGGCAATGAAACCATGAAATCTTATCGTATCGCGATTGCTTTAATAGTTGCGCTCTTAGCGTTCCATCCTCGGCCTGTTGTTTCGCAGCAGGCGGTCGAGAGAGAATCCGCCCCAAGCAGTGAGGAAACCCCGACGGTAGAAACACCCAAGAACAGCTCCGATGAAAAGACCGGTGATGAACAACCCGCGAAAAAAGAGCAATCCTCAGAGCGTGAGCCGTCCAGTAAAGTTCTTCAAGACATGATGACGGCTGAAGAATTCAAGGCGGCCGGCTTGGAGAAACTTTCCTCTGAAGAATTGAAAAACCTGAATGCCTGGTTACAAGGCTATCGCGAAACCGCGGAGACCAAGGCAGCTGAAAAGGCAACGGCGGAGGCGACCGAGAAAGCGGCCAAGACGTCGCGCGCAAAAATGGACCAGATTTTCAGTCGCGTTGATGGGACGTTCACCGGACTAACTGGTCGCACGCTAATCAAGCTGGAGGATGGCACGGTCTGGAAACAGGCAAACCTTGACGACCGTTACCGCGCCCAAGTCACCGACCATCCTGCGGTGTTCGTGTCCCACAGCGTATTCGGCTACAAGATGCGGGTCGAGGGCACTCCGGAGTTCTATGTCAATCCGGTGCGCAGGTAGGCAGTCACGTTAGCGGGTGCATCGCACCGGCCGCGGGCGTCAGACTAGCCAAACCAAACTCTTGGTGCGTTAACCGCGCGGCGCGCTCGGCGTCCTTTTCGTCAATTATTACAGCAATCTTGATCTCCGATGTTGAGATCAGTTGAATATTGATTCCGCCTTCGCCGAGGCATTCGAATAAACGAGCAGCCACTCCGGAGTGTGAGCGCATCCCAATCCCGACGACGCTGAGCTTAGCCACGCCACTGGTCGTGCGCAGCTGAGTCGCGCCGATTTCGTTCATAACCGGCATCAGGATCTTGCGAGCATCTTCCAGTTCGTCCTCGTGAATGGTGAAGGAAATATCTGTCACGCCATCGATTGGCGCGCTTTGCACGATCATGTCCACAATGATATGCGACGCGGCGATGGTCGAAAAAATCGAGCCGGCGATTCCAGCCTCATCGCGCACACCGGAGATGGTCAGCTTTGCCTGGTTACGTTCCACGCTCACCCCGCGAACGACTACGTCCTCCATGTTCGCCGTCTCTTCTTTGGCGATCGTGCCGCTCGCTGGCTTGAGACTCGAGCGCACTTCAAATTGCACGCCGAATTTTTTTGCAAATTCCACCGCACGCGATTGCATGATCCTTGACCCTGCACTGGCCATCTCAAGCAGTTCGTCATAGGCGATTTCGTCGAGTTTTTTTGCATCGGACACGATTCGTGGATCGCAGGTAAAAACGCCGTCGACATCGGTAAAAATCTGGCACGTATCGGCGTTGAGGGCGCCGGCCAGGGCAATCGCGGTGAGGTCGGAACCGCCGCGTCCCAGCGTGGTTGTTTCACCCTCTGCGGTTTGGCCCTGGAATCCGGCAACGATCACGATGTAATCGTCGGCCAACAGTTCGTGAATCTGCCGCGGGCTGATATTCGCGATGCGCGCCTTCAGGTGCGTCGGGTCCGTCAGAATCCCGGCTTGTGCACCGGTCAGCGAAATCGCCCTTGCACCGAGCGCGTTCACTGCCATCGCGATGAGCGCGCTCGCCGCGTGCTCGCCTGTCGCCAGTAAAACATCCAGCTCACGCTTGCTCGGGTCGGGCGACATCTGTTGCGCGAGCTTGATCAGCTCATCGGTAACTCCGGCCATGGCCGAGATCACCGCCACGACGCGGCAACCTTCGCGCTGCGTTTCCACAATGCGCTGCGCGACATTGCGGATGCGCTCAGGAGTTCCAACCGAGGTCCCGCCGTATTTCTGAACGATTAAACGCATGGCAAACGGCGCGACTGTAAACTAAGATCCGATTGCGCGCCGAACATTGTCGATCTTCGCGGTAACGGGCTTCAACTCTTCAACGCGTCGCAGGATTACATCCGGATCTTTTAAGCCATGTCCGGTGACCGTGCACACAATCCGGCTGGCGTCTGGAATTTCTTGAAATGAATATGCTGCACTTTTCGAATCGCAACACTTGAACAATCCTGCAATCGCCGCGGCGCTGGCCGGCTCGACAAAAACGCCTTCATTCTGCGCCAGCCAGATTTGTGCATCGAGGATCTCTTCGTCAGAAACAATATCTACGGCTCCAGTTGATTCGCTGATCGCTGCGGTTGCTTGTTTCCGGTTCGCAGGATTGCCGATCCGAATCGCGGACGCAATTGTCTCCGGCTTCTCAACAACTTTATTGTGATAAATCGGCGCCGCGCCGACAGCTTGAAACCCGATCATCGTCGGCAACTTCGTCGATCTTTCGCGTCCCCGATATTCCCGGTACCCGGCCCAATATGCGGTCATGTTTCCGGCATTGCCCAGTGGCAGCAAGTGGAAATCGGGCGCATCGTTCAGAAGATCAACAATCTCGAATGCAGCGGTTTTCTGTCCAGCGATGCGATCCGGGTTGATTGAATTCACAATTACAAAGTCGTCTCGGTCACCCAGCTCGCGTACGATACGCAGCGCATCATCGAAGTTTCCGTCGATTGCGACGATCTTTGCTCCATGCACAAATGCTTGGGTCAATTTCCCGCTCGCAATTTTTCCGGCCGGCAAAATTACTGCGCACTCTATTCCTGCTCGGGCCGCATAAGCCGCGGCCGAGGCCGAGGTGTTGCCCGTTGACGCGCAGATCAACGTCCGCGCGCCGCGCTCAATCGCTTTCGAAACAGCCACCGTCATGCCGCGATCCTTGAACGAGCCGGTTGGATTGACGCCTTCGTTTTTAACAAACACTTCGCAGCCGCGCCCAACTCGCGCACTCAGCTTTGCCGAATAAACCAGCGGCGTATTTCCTTCGCCTAACGAAACGATCGGCGTCGAATCGGACACCGGGAGAAATTCACGATATCGATCGATCACTCCCCCGCCCTGTTTCAACCTGGATATGGTCGCATTCATCGACATCTTCCATTCGAACCAAATCCGCGTGATTGTCGATTCGCAAGTGCAGTTGTAAGATCGACATCGCATGCCAGCGCTGAGCAAAGAAGAAAAGTTGCGGCTCCTCACCACGATGTTGGAGAGTCGGCATGCGGATTTGCGCGAGCAAAATTTGAATCGTCAGGGCAAAGGCCACTTCCACGTCTCCGGCATGGGGCACGAAGCGCTCGCCGCCATTTCCATTCAGATGGAGCCGGACGATTACATCGTGCCTTATTATCGCGACCGCGGCCTTGTTCTCGGACGAGGCATGACCACGCGCGAGCTTGCTCTGGAATATTTTGCCAAACGTAACACGGGCAGCGGCGGCCGGCAGATGCCGTCACACTATAGCCACGCAAACTTGCACATTTGGAGCGTGCCCACGCCCACCGGCTCGGAGCTTCTTCCGGCCTGCGGCATCGCGTGGGGTATCAAACTCGACGAAAAGAAAAATCTGGTGGTCACCACCGTCGGTGACGCCGCCACCCGGCAAGGTGATTTCTTCGAAGCGGTTTGTTTCGCAAAGGAAAAGAAACTGCCCGTCCTTTTCGTTGTCGAGGATAACGCTTACGGCATCAGCAGCCCGACGCGGGAAATCAATCCGCTCGCGCTGGAGGTTCTTGAGCCAAGTGAATGGCGGCAAATCGAGGGACACGATGTTCAAAAAGTTTATGACGTCGCCTTCGAAGCGATTAAGAAAATCCGGGCTGGGAAAGGTCCGGCTTTTCTGTGGGTCATCATGGAGCGGTTGTCCAGCCACACCAGCTCCGATGATCAAAAACTTTATCGAAGCGCGGAGGAACTTGAGACGCTCGAAAAATGCGACCCGCTCAAGTGCTGGCAAAATCAATTGATCGGCGAAGGAGTTCTAAGCGCCGAAGAATTCGCCAAGATCGACAATCAGATCAAGGAACGCGTTCGGCGAGAATATAGCGAAGCAGAAAAAGCAGCGGACCCTTCGCCCAACGAGCTTCTCGCTAACGTCACAAAAGCGTCGCTCAAGATCGACAATGAGATTTTACCGCCGGGAAAATATCGGATCGGTGACACGGTGAACAAAACTTTGCGCGCCGGGCTCGAGGAAGATCCGGGCCGGATCATTTTCGGCGAGGACATCGAGGATCCGAAGGGCGGCGTCTTTCGCTTAACGCAAAAGCTTTCCACCGAATTTCCGAAACAGGTTTTCAATTCGCCGCTCGCCGAATCGACCATTCTCGGGGTCGCCTGCGGTCTCGCATCCTACGGCAAGCGCCCGGTCTTCGAACTGCAGTTCATCGATTTTATTTACCCCGGCTTCAATCAGCTGGTTACAAACCTCTCGACGTTGCGCTGGCGCTCTTTCGGTAATTGGAAATGTCCCGCCGTCATTTACGCGCCGTATGGCGCTTATCTTCCCGGCGGAAGTTTGTGGCATAGTCAGGCGAACGAGGGCGTGCTTGCTCATTACCCTGGTTTGTCCGTCGTCATTCCGAGCACACCCGAAGATGCAGCCGGTCTGCTCTGGACCGCCATGCACCACGAAGATCCGGTAATTTTTTTGATTCCAAAACATATGCTCTGGGCCGAACGCGAATCGAAAGAGCCGGTTCGCGCCGTGCCGCTCGGCCAGGCTCGAATACATCGCGACGGCAGCGACGTTACATTGATCGCGTGGGGTAACACCGTGGAGAAATCCCTCGAAGCGATCGCCAAGATCGACAACGGAGCCGGCGGGAGCCGAGCGACGTGGACGGGGAAGCCCGAGAGGGTTGACGAGCCGGGAGGCGAGTCAATCAATGGAGCAAGCGTCGAGTTGATCGATCTGCGTTCCATCGTGCCGTGGGACAAAGCGGCGATCGAACAATCGGTCCGCAAAACCGGCCGCCTCGTTGTCGTGCAGGAAGACACGGAAAATTGCAGCGTCGGGCAGATGATCATCACCCACATTGCCTCGCAACCGGAACTTTGGAACACGATGATTAGTCCTCCGGTTCTACTAAGCAAGGCAAACGTCATGATCGGCTACAATCCGATTTACGAGTACGCCGCGCTGCCCGACGTCGAGCGCATCGTCGCCGCAATCAACAAATCTGTTTCGACAAAACACGAGCGAGCTGTTGTAGAGGCCGCTGTCCCCGGCGGCAAGAAAATGGAACCTGCCCATGTAGAGGCGGCTGTCCCCAGCCGCAAAGAAATTGAGCCTGCGCCTGAGGACACGCGCCTCTACAGTCCTAAGATCGACATGAACAAAGGTCGCGCCCAAAGCATCACCGTCCCGGTCATGGGCGAAGGAATCCGCAACGCAAAAATCGTGTCGCTTCTCAAAAAACCGGGCGATGCCATCGCCCTCGATGATCCGCTTTGCGAAGTCGAAACCGACAAAGCCGTTTACCCCATTGAATCATCATTCGCCGGCGTCATGGGCGAATGGAAAACGAAAGTCGGCGAGACCGTCGACATCGGCCAGGAACTTGGCATCATTCTCACCGGCGAACCTTCACTTGCAGATCAATTTCAAGCTGCCACGAAAGGATCGCCCGGCGGAAAAACCGTTGTAGCTGTCGCTGTCCCAGCGGCAGAATCGAAACGCGAAACTGCGCCGCCAATTTCAAGATCGACATCTCCGGAAGCGGTAACTCGTGAGCCCGCGCTCTCGCCTACCATCACACGCAAACTCAGTCGCGTCATTCCCGCGAACTTGCAGATCGACGCCCGCTGGGATTCCATCCGCAAAGCGCGCGACGTCGCGAAAAAGAAAAATGGCAGGAACGCCCCCTCGCCTTCCCTCATGATCGCGTGGGCAGTCGTGCGCGCGATGGAAAAACACGCGCCCTTTCGCCGTTTGATTCTCGAAGACGATCGCATCATCGAGAACGATGATTTTGATCTCGGCATCGCGGTCGCACTCGAAGACGATCGTCTCGCCACGGCGGTAATTGTCGATGCAAGCAAGAAAAGCTGGCCAGAATTCGTAAAGATTTACGGCGCGACGATCGAGGCGACGCGCGGCGGCCGTGTTGGCGCCATGAACGCGCCCGTTGTCATTACCAGTCTCGGCGCGTTCGGTGTAAAAGCCGGCGCGCCCATCGTCGTCCCGCCATCAGTCGGAACGCTCTTTGTTGGCGCCGCCCATCGCGAACTGATTGCGAACGGCAAGAAAAACGAAACCGCCGAAGTAATCACCCTCTCGCTCACCTTCGATCATCGAGTCGTCAACGGCGCCGGCGCTGCCAACTTCGTCCACGAAATAAAAGAGGAGGTCGAGAAGTTCAAAATCCCAGCTGGCGCGACGCGCGCCGTCGCGTCCCATTAATTAAGGCGCTGACAGCGCACCTCCCTCCATTATTTAGTCCACTTCGGTGGACGCTTTTCGTTGAAGGCGCGGCGATGCCTTCGCGGGCTTCGGCGGACTCGCGGGCTTGCAGGTGATGCTTCAACGCAAGATCGACATCTTCTTGCACCGAAGTTGACCAAAATTCTTCGATCAATTTTTTTGTTTGGGTGAGCGCGTTGGGCGCGCCTTGCAAAACGGAATCGGCAAACTTTTGCGCTTCACTCATCAAATCGTCTTTCGCGACGACGCGATTGATGAGACCGATTTCGAGCGCGCGTTTTGCGTCGATCAATTCGGAGCCGAACAATAACTCGCGCATGTTCCGTTCGCCCACTTGCCGACGCAGAAAAGTCATGACCAAACCGGCAACGAGTCCACGTCGCACTTCAGGATAGCCGATTTTTGTTTTCTCCGCCGCGACCACAAAATCGCAGGCGGACATTATTCTCGCACCGTCGGCGACAGCGACGACACCAGCTTCGGCGATTTCATCGAGACGGCCGAAAATCCCGCCGAGATGACCGCCTACAGTTTGCTAAAGAATAAGCTCAGCGAAGTCCTTGAATTCCTCACCGACCGCGAGAAACAAGTCCTCATGCACAACTTCCCATTTTTTCTCCAAAAAGCTTTACATCAAAACGGAATTTGTGGAGAACGTTGACCTATTCTGCGAACCAAATCGAAGGCTTTTGGTTGCGTCATCTGCGGCCCACCGCACACAGCCTGAATTAACGAGAGGATTTTTTATGGCACGAAAAGTTGGAATTGTCGGCGCGGCGGTCACACCGTTCAAAAGCAAATGGTATGAGAAAACTTATTACGAACTGGCCCAGATGGCGACGCGCGAGGCGTTCGCGGATGCGGCCATCACGCCGCAGGACGTGGATGCGGTCATCTACGGGATCTACAACGACATCTTCGAGCGCACCTGCATCCCCGAACATCCGTTGCAAGGCATCACGGGGCTGCACAACAAACCCGGCTTGCGCGTGAGCAATGGCGGCGCGACCGGCGCGTATGCCATCTCGGCGGCCCACGCTTACGTCGCCGCCGGCCGTTACGACATCGCGCTGGTGCTCGGCGTGGAAAAATCCACCGACTGTTTCGATTTCACCTCGAAATCCTCCACGCCCGAAGTCATCAAAGTCATCGGCTGGTCAGGCGACAGTTTCTTCGAGCAGAAAATCGGCTGGACCGCCTCCGACAGTTACGCCGAAGTCGCGCTGGCTTACATGGACGAGCACCCCGGTGATTTGAAACCCGAAATCACCGCGAAGATTTCCTCGCTGCTCAGCGAGCAGGTCAAAGGCAATCCCGTCGCCCAGCGCGCCAATGACCAGTGCACGCCCGAAGAGGTGATGAATTCCCGTTATATCGTTTATCCGTTCAAGGAACTGGAAATCTGCGTCTATAGCGAAGGCGCCGGCGCGGTCATTCTCGCCGAGGAAAAAACCGCCCGCGCCATCGCCAAAAACACCGGCGTGCCGCCCGTCTGGATCACCGGTTTGGGCGAATCCAATGAACATTCGTTCGCGGGCAAAAACCAAAACCACTGGGGCCGCATTTATTCGCATCACATGGCCGCGAAGCGCGCCTACGAAATGGCGGGAATCAAAAATCCGCTCAAGGAAATTGATGTCGTTGAGTTGCACGATGCGTTTGTGCATCAACTGGAAATCAGCATGGCCGAAATGGGTTTTTGTCCACTGGGCCACGCCGACGGGCTCATCGAAGATGGCATCATGACGCCGGGCGGTGAAGTTTCCGTCAACCCCAGCGGCGGGCTGATTTACTGCGGCCACGCCGTCGGCGCGAGCAATGTCATGTCCGCGTGGGCGTGCCGCAATGAGATCAACAAGAAAGGCCATCGCCGCGGACTCGTCCACGGCACCGGCAGCACCATTTGCCAATACGGCGTGGCGATGATTTTGGAACACGATTAAGGCAAAATGAATTGCCTCAGATTGTAGTGGGGCCGTCCTCGACCCGACATTTGGAAAAAACGATAACGGAGAAACAAAATGCAAAAAGAAAAAGTCATCCCCTTCAACTTCATCCCCGACAAGGGCGGCCGCACGCTCAAGCTCGGCGGTGCAAATTACATGCTGATGAACGACGCCATGTACACGTTTTACGAGCGCAGCATGGGCGATTTCTCCGATTTCTTCCTCGCCATCCGCGACAAGAAAAAAATCCTAGGCTGCAAATGCACCAAGTGCGGCATGGTCCGCGTCCCGCCGTTCGTTACCCATTGCCCCGATTGCAATTTCGCGCCGACCACGCGCGTTGAGGTCGGGCAAGTCGGCAAACTGCTCAGCACGCCGCCCATCACGTATTTCGCCAACGCGCTGTTCCTTGACAAAGCACCGTTTGGCCGGGGCCGCGCCGTGCTCAAAGGCGCGGACACCGCGATGAGCGTGATGCTCTACACCACGACGGGCATCCTCACGCCGGGCATTTTCAACCGGGGCACAGAAGTCAAAATCATTTTCAAAGACGATCGCATGGGCGAAATCTGCGACATCTTCGCAGTGCCCACCTCGGAACTGACCAGGGCGCAGATCGCGAAGAACGGGCTGCTGGAATCAGAACTGAATTTTGCCGCGCCTAAAGAACCGAAGTATGGCAAACCGACTAAAAAACATGCTGACGACTTCAAACAAACGGTGAAGGAATTGCAATTGCTGGCCAAAGAAATGAGCGCCTCGCCGCGCGTCCGACGCGCCATCGAAGGTTGGAAACGCGACGTCGCCGTCAAATGCAAAGCCGGGGAGTTCGCCATGCTCATCAACGACGGCGACTTCAAATTCGAGGACAAGAAACTCAAATCGCCCGATTTCGTCCTCGCCTGCGAAGACCCGCGCTACTTGCTCGACGGCCTTCTTTACAAAGGCGCGATCACTGATTCAGTCATCACGAAAAAACTTTGGCTGAGCAAGAACATCGAGTTCAACACCATCTTCAAACTCGACCGGCTCGCTCGATTCCTTGCCCGCGAAAAGAAGGAGCGAGCTGCGAAGTAATCAGTTTCGCGCTCGTCGCGTTTTCCTCGTGCGGATGATTGGCGAGAAGCGCGCGAGTTGTTGCTGATGGGCAAACTCATTGACGCGCCCGAAGCCTTGCGCATCGGCCTCATCACGATGTTTCCGATGCCGGCCACGCAACCGGCGGCAGGCACGTTTCCCCACTCCGAATACATTTTGTAAGCCGCCCAAAGTCCGACTTCGAAAAACGGTGAATCTTGGTCGAGCAGATGACCGATGCGTTCTCGCGCCGGCAAGCGGCCCATTTTGCGTTGACGTTCGTGGCCGCTTTTACCGCCGCCTTCGCGCAGCATGGCTTCCTCCGCCAAAATCGCTGCGCATCGATCGCGCAACGAATCGCTGGAAGATGTCGATCTACGGGACATAGCGCGAAGCACGCTTAATCTGCGGACGGGATTGAATCAAGCGTATGTAGTCGTCGCCCTGTGGACGACGCGATGCGCGTGTGGTTGGAAAACTCGCATTGCGCTTCGCAGAGCGAAGCGGCTACCGCGATCAGTAAATGTCTCGCTCCGATGAATAACCGGAATCATCACGAATGGAACGTAGGCGAGCACGGCTCCCCCGTTCCGATTCTGGCCGATTGATCCGCTCGAGTGCAACTTTGACCAGCAGCGGCACGGCCGCCAGCGCGCCGATGGAAACGAGCGTAATGGCCGCCGCTTGCCGGACGGGACGCTTGATCTTGTCCGCCATCAACATTCCAAGCCCGAGGCCAAATGCAGTGCGGGTCAAGACGAGCAAACTGTCGAGCGGAAGCTGCTCGGGGGTTTTTGGAATGGATAACGGGAGAGACATCGCCTACGTTATACGTCTCGTTTTGGAAAAAGAAACGGGAAAATCTTCGCGGCCTGGGCGGACCCCGGACGGCGCTTATTTTTTGCAATCGACATGTCCAATCCGATCTATGCGCTCGTTCTGGCCGGTGGAAGTGGCGAACGTTTTTGGCCGCTGAGCCGGCGCGGCCGTCCCAAACAACTGCTCCGACTCGTATCCAAAAGAGCGCTCCTCGAGGAAACGGTGGCGAGGCTCGATGGCTTGGTTCCCACGGAGCGGATTCTCATCCTGACCAATGCGGAACAGGAAGCGGCTGTTCGCAACCTGTTGGCCGGTTTTCCCAAGGAAAATATCGTGGCGGAGCCGACGAAGCGCGATACGGCTGCGGCCGTAGCGCTCGGTGCCGGTTGGGTCGCCGCGCGCGACCACGCTGCGACCATGCTCGTGCTACCGGCCGATCATGTCATTGCCAATCGGGCAGCGTTTCAAGAAACGTTGGCTTTGGCGGCAGAGACAGCGGAAGAAACAGGCGAGCTCGTCACGATCGGAATCAAACCGACATGGGCCTGCCCCGGTTTTGGGTACATCGAGCAGGGCGAGCCCGTTCGTTTGCGGACACGCAATGATAAAGACGCAATTCATCGCGTGCTGCGCTTTCGCGAAAAACCCAATGTCGATCTTGCGGAGTCATTTCTGCGGAAAGGCAACTTTCGTTGGAATGCAGGGATGTTCGTCTGGTCCGTGCCGACGGTGTTGAGCGAATTCAATCGCCAGGCGCCGGAGCTGGCGGATTTCATTTCCCAGCTTCGCGCGCCTGGTAACTTTGAAAAGGTATTGCGCGAGCGTTTCAGCAAACTGCCGCGGATCTCCTTCGATTACGCGATCATGGAGAAAGCGGAGCGCGTTCTCGTTGTCGAAGCCAGCTTCGATTGGGACGATATCGGGAGCTGGAGGGCAGTGGCTAATTATTTTAAAAACGACGAGCATGGAAACGCCGCGAACTGCGCGGTCACGGCGGTTGATTCCAGCAATAACATCGTTTTCTGTCAGGACGGGGCAACTATCGCATTGCTTGGAGTGCACAATCTCATCGTCGTGCGAACGGGCGACGCCGTCCTGGTTTGTCACCGTCATCAAGCGGAAAAGATCAAGGACCTGATTGGCAAGCTTCCGCCCGAACTCCAATGAATGGGTTGCGGGCAACAAATCCAATTCTAGGAATCGATTTTGGCCGCGCGCGCATCGGAACGGCGATCTCCGATGAGTTGCTGCTGCTGGCGCATCCGCTCGAGACGATCCCGGCCAGTGAGCGGGCCGCAGCGCGAGTAGCGGAGATTGTTCGCGAAAGAAAGGTGGATCATGTCGTGGTGGGAATTCCGCGCCAGATGAAGGGCGGGATCGGTGCCGCCGCGACCGAAACTCTGCAGTTCGTGGAAAAGCTTCGCGCGAATCTGCCTTGCGCGGTCGTCACGTGGGACGAGCGGCTGACAACGGTGGCGGCAAACCGGGCGCTGCGCGAAGCGGGAAAAAAAACGCGCGCGACCCGCGGCTATGTCGATCAAGTAGCGGCGCAAATAATTTTGCAGGGATATCTCGATCGACGCCACGAATCGGCAACTGCTGAAAAGATGCGGCGGTGAACCGGAATGTCGCGACGCTTGAAATTGATCGTCGCGTACGACGGAACCCAGTTTGCGGGATGGCAGAGCCAATCTCATCGCAACACGATTCAGGATTATCTCGAGCGCGCCTTCGAGCGTGTCGGCGATAAGCGCGTTCGGGTCCACGGCGCTGGTCGGACCGACGCCGGAGTTCACGCGCTCGCGCAATGCGCCCATGTCGATCTTGCCACCAATAATTTATCGGCAGTGCGCTGGACCAGCGCGCTCAATTCGCTATTGCCGCCCGCCATACGGGTGCTCCGATGCCGTTATGTGCCGAAGCATTTCCATGCACGTTTTTCCGCCAAAGGAAAAATGTATCGCTATAGAATCTGGTCCGCTGCGGTACTGCCGCCCCTTGAATTCGGGCGCGCCTGGCATGTAGCCGCACCGCTCGATTTCGAAGTTCTGAAGGCAGGAGCGAACTACTTCGTTGGCACGCACGATTTTGCTGGATTCGCAGCGATTCGCGGCAAGCCATTAAAGAGCACAGTGCGGACGATTAATTGGGTGCGAGTCGGTTTCAACGGTCCTCGCGTTACGATCGAGTTCGACGGCGACGGCTTTCTCTACAAAATGGTTCGACTGATCGTGGGCTCACTCGTGCGTTGCGCGCTTGGCAAATTACCCATTGAGGAGATTACGGATCGGTTAGCGTCCGGTCGAACTGGGCAGGCGCGCTTTGCAGCCCCAGCCGAAGGGCTATTTCTCGTCCGAGTGCGGTACTGAGATTGCTTCATAGGATCCGCCTGAGTTGTCAGGCACGGGAGGTTCGGATTGGCAAAAGACCTGCTTTTCTAAAAATTATAATGGGCCAGTCCGAACCACCTCAAGATAACGCAAAGGAAAAACGGGCGCTTTTCGGCTCTTTTCGCCGAAGCGGCGCCTGGCTTTTTAGTCTTCCCGCCGCCCTCCAGCAAGAAGTACCGGTCGATTCGCCCGGAACCATCACTCAGCCAACTACCGGAACCGGCCGAGTGCTGGTGGTCGATGACGATGAAGCCATTCGCACCCTCGCGCATTTCGCACTCACGCCTCTCGGTTATCAAGTGATGCAGGCCGAAACTGCTTTGCAAGGCGTCAATCTTTACCGCGAGAAATTCGAAGCCGGAGAACGCTTCGACGCGGTGATTCTCGATCTTACTCTCCCCGGCGGCATGGGCGGAAAAGAGGCTCTGGAAAAATTAATCGAGATCGATCCGACTGTGAACGCGATCGTTTCCAGCGGTTACGCGACCGACGCAACCAGGAGCTGCTATCAAGACTTTGGCTTCCGCGGCGTGCTCGCGAAACCTTACGAAATAGATGAGCTCGGCAAAATCGTCCACGACGTGATCAGCTCGAGCCACGCCAACCTCATTCCCGATCATCAGATACATGCCGTCGGTTGAATGATTCGCCTTCGGGCGAAGGCGAATTATTTACCGCCGCGTCAATCATTCGGCTCATTCGCCTTTAAGCGCGGCAACAACTGTTCGAGAATCGTTGCAACTGATTCATCGACGCTCTGACGATCCGTGTGCACGACGATTTCCGCATCCTTAGGAGCTTCGTAAGGCGCATCAATTCCGGTAAATTCGCGAATCTCGCCCGCACGCGCCTTTTTGTAGAGATTCTTCGGATCGCGCGTTTCGCAAACGTCCAGCGGTGCATCGACAAATACCTCAATGAACTCGACGTTGCCTTCCAGCGCGATCTCTCGCGCGCGTCGCCGGTCCACTCGATAAGGAGAGATGAATGCCGTGACCACCACCGCCCCGGCGTCCGCCATTAGTCTGGCGACTTCACTAACTCGGCGAATGTTTTCCACTCGATCTTCGGGCGCAAACCCCAGATTTGCATTTAGACCGTGGCGGACGTTGTCGCCGTCGAGCACGTATGTCTGCATGGCGCGATTAAAAAGCTCGCGCTCGAGCGCCTGCGCGATTGTCGATTTTCCAGCGCCGGATAGACCGGTGAACCAAACTACCGCGCCGCGATGTCCGCTGCGCAGCGCACGTTCGCCGGCCGTAATTTTTCCCTCGCTCCAAAAAATGTTTTGGCTCTTTGCCACACTGCGATCGGTGTAAACGCCGCCGGAAATCGTGCCGCCGCCGCAGATTTCATCGTCGTCCACGATGACAAACCGGCCGAGATTCGGGATACGATCATGATTGTCAATCACGAGCGGCCCGCGTGTTTCAATCATGAGCCGGCCTACGTCGTTTCGCTCCAACTGCTCGTGCTTGTCGATCTTCGTTTCTAACGTCGACGAATTCATCACCTGCTCGATCGACACGATTTGGCATTTCACCTCCTGCGTCGCCAGCCGCAGATTGTAAGGACGACCGACGCGCAACGGCTCGCGCACGATCCAGAAAAGATCGGCGTGAAAGCGATTTGTCTCGATCGGAGTGTCCGTTTCGTGCGACGCGACATAACCGCGCTCAATAAAGATTTGCTCACTCAACGTGATTCCAATCGAATCTCCGGCGATGGCCGCCCCATCCCCGGGCACGTTCCATCGCTCGATGCTTGCGACCATGGAAGATTTGTTCGCCGGCGAGAAAACGAGCTCGTCCCCCACCCTTAATCTACCCGTTTCGATCCGGCCGGCCACGATGCGGCGTTCGTCAAAACGATAAACATCTTGCACACAAAATCGCAGCGGAAGATCCACATCTGCTTTGCGTACCTCTAACAAGTCGAGGGCTTCCAGGAGCGTCGGCCCATCGTGCCAAGCGATCTTTTCGCTTCGACTCGCCACGTTCTCGCCTTGCCGGGCCGAAGCCGGAATAAACGCGCGCGCTTCCAATGAAAGACCGACAAGAAAATTCTTGTACTCGCTTTCGATCTCGCCGAAACGCTTTTCGGAATAATTCGCAAGGTCCATTTTGTTGACGACAACAAGGATTTGACGAATTCCGAGCAAGCCAAGCAAGTATGCGTGCCGCCGGCTCTGTTCGCGCACGCCTTCGTTCGCTGCGATTACCAAAATTGCCGCATCGGCGCGCGATGCGCCCGTGATCATGTTCTTTAAGAATTCCTTGTGACCGGGCGCGTCGATGATGACGTAGTTGCGTCGCGCCGTTCGAAATGGGATCTGCGTCGTATCGATCGTGACGTTCTGCTTTTGCTCCTCGAGCAGGGCGTCGAGCACGAAAGCAAACTCAAATTCCATCCCTTCCGCCGCGCACGCCTTCTTCACCATGTCGATCTTTCCTTCCGGCAACGAGTCCGTGTCGTGCAGAATGCGCCCGATGAGGGTGGACTTGCCGTGATCAACGTGGCCGACGAAGACGACCTTCAGCGGCACAGCCGCTGAGGAAACCGGAACGCGGATACCGGATACCGAATAGGCTTCTTGAGTCACGTTAAGATGATTTGCTAAATCCGTTTGCCTTTGCGCGCAGTCTTGATCGAAGAAATTGTAACCGCGAGGATTTCATTTGCCTCGTCCTGAAGCGCAGAAGTGCGCTTCTCGGAAAGCAACTCAAGCTCCACCAGAACCTCGATCCAGTAAACCGCTTCGTCGCATTCTTCTTCAACGATCCCCATCTTGGCCACGAAGTCTGCACGTGATCTGCTTCGTATCGCAGCGCGATAATTTGCCCCGACTGAAGTTGCAGCCCGGATGAGTTGCTTCGCAATGATTTGCGCGACAATCGTCTGAGGAAAGGGATTCGGCCAACCGGATAGAGCGGATCCCGAATTGAAAAGTGCGTGTGCGAAATTCCGCGCGGGTCATTGCCGATTCTTTCCGGTATCCAGTATCCGCTTCCCGGTTTTCATAAGATCTTTCCGGTTTCCGGTATCCGCTTCCCGGTTTTCATAAAAATCCCTTCGCCCTTAACTTTTGCATCGCATTCCGCTCATGATGGTCCTGCGCGCGGCCAGCCCGCTCGGTTGTCTTTGTCGCCTCCAGTTCCGCGATGATTTCCTCGATTGTTGCCGCCGTGCTCTTGATCGGGTGCGTAATCGGGCTGCAGCCTAACGAACGAAATCGTTTGCCGTTGCGCGCGAAATACATTTGCGGGATCGGAATATTCTCGCGCTGGATGTAGCGCCAGATGTCGACCTCGGTCCAGTCGAGCAATGGTTGCACGCGAACGTGCTCGCCTTTCGCTGCCGAGGTCACGAATTGTTCCCAGAATTCCGGCGGTTGATCTTTGTAGTCCCATTCGAACTGCGCGTTGCGCGCCGAAAAATATCTCTCTTTTGCGCGGGTGGGATCTTCGTCACGGCGAATTCCTGTGATGAGCGCGTCCCATTTGTATTCGGCAAGAACCTGCTGCAGGGCAACGGTTTTTAATTCGTGTGTCACCGTCACCGGATCGTGCGTCTCATAACCGATGCCGCGCTCGCGCGCCTCGGTGTTGATTTTAATGATCAGATTGAGATTGTAATGCTTCGTCGCCCATTCGCGAAACTTCAGCATCTCGGGAAATTCGTAGGTCGTGTCGATGTGCAGAATTGGGAACGGCACTTTTCCAAAAAAAGATTTGCGAGCCAGCCAGATGAGAACGTTCGAATCCTTCCCCATCGACCACGGCATGGCGATGTTCTTGAAGGCGTGATAGGCCTCGCGAAAAATAAAAATGCTTTGGTTCTCGAGCTGATCGAGATGCGTGCGGGTGGTTGGAGTCATAGCTGCGTCGGGAGCCGTTCTATACAATCGAGAACATCCCTCCGCAATGCGCGCTTCGTAGGGTCAGCGCTCTGCGCTGACCGGACACCGCAGGGGCGGCGTCCCCTTTCTGTCGTCGATCTTGCGTGCGGCCTTTTCTCTTGCGTGCGCACCTCGCGACTTTAGTGTTTTGCCGTGCCGGAAATTTTGCCCACGGCTTACGATTCAAAAATCGAAGGCAACGTGATTTTCACGCGCTTCGACGCCGCTTTAAACTGGGTGCGCAAAAATTCGCTCTGGCCGATGCCGATGGGTCTCGCCTGTTGTGCGATCGAGTTGATGGCGACCGCCGCGTCCCGCTTCGACATCTCGCGGTTCGGCGCCGAGGTCATGCGTTTTTCGCCCCGTCAATGCGACGTGATGATCGTCGCCGGCACGGTCACTTACAAAATGGCGCTGGCCGTAAAGAGAATCTACGAGCAGATGCCCGAGCCGAAATGGGTCATCGCCATGGGCGCGTGCGCTTCCACCGGCGGCATGTATCGCTCCTACGCTGTCCTGCAAGGGATCGATCAACTGTTGCCTGTCGATGTTTACATCTCTGGTTGCCCGCCACGCCCGGAAGCATTGCTGGCCGGCCTGATGAAGTTGCAGGAAAAAATTTCGCGAGAACGCTCGTTCACGAAGCAGAAGCCCGAACTGCTCGAGAAACTCAAGGACGCGCTGCCATGACCGGGCAGGAAGCGCTCACTTCGCTGGCCAAATTATTCGACGCAAAAATTCAGGATAAGACCGAGTTTCGCGGCGAAACGACCTACACGATCCTGCCGGGTGATCTGCGTGAAGTGGCAGAATTCTGCCGCGGTGATCTCTCCTTCGATTATTTGATCGACATCACCAGCATCGATAATTTCGGCGAGGAACCCCGCTTCGAGATTGTTTACGAGCTTTACTCGATGACGCTCGCCGCTCATTTGCGCTTGAAATTGCGAGTGTCTGAAGATGTCGGCGCAGTCGATACGATTTGCGACATTTGGCCGACCGCGAATTGGCACGAACGCGAGATTTACGACATGATGGGAATCAAGTTCAACGGTCATCCCGATCTGCGCCGGATCCTAATGTGGGACGGTTATCCCTTCTTCCCGTTGCGCAAGGAATTTCCGCTCGAAGGATTGCCGAGCGAAATGCCCGATGTCGCTTTCACGAAGATCACACCGATGGAGGGCGGCCCCTTTGTCACCAAACCGAGCACGGCCACGGCCAAAGATCGCGAACCCCGCGCCCGCCCACCGGAATTATGAATACTCTAAAATTAGATGAACAAATGTTCGCCTTTAATTACGAACATTC